>Ga0222629_1000362_pt1 | contig 15805 bp, 10 predicted proteins | sample AntAcemetagenom1_FD_179847 | JGI IMG/M metagenome (GOLD analysis project Ga0222629, IMG submission 179847) | Saline water microbial communities from Ace Lake, Antarctica - #1 | ecosystem: Environmental > Aquatic > Non-marine Saline and Alkaline > Saline | place: Antarctica: Ace Lake | collected... | reverse complement strand
CTCAACCACAAAAGGGTTATTACCTCCACGCATGACGCAGACACAAAGAAATGCTATAAGCACCCCAGCAGCAGGTTTAATGGTGTATTGCACCGATTGTGGCGCCAATGGTGAACCGCAATTTTATAATGGAACGAGTTGGCTGAATATGGTAGGTGGAACTGCTGCACCACTAACATCAACAGTATTGATTGCTTCTGGAGTTTCTAAAGTATTTCTAGCCCACAACCTTGGCGCTGACAATTCTTTAGACGCACACACCCCCGTACAAGGCATACACGGTAATTACTACCAGTGGGGTATATTAGCTCATGTAGCAGACGATACTACATCTGTTGAACCAATCTCCCCCTGGAACACAGATTCTGCTGCCAACGGCGCTTGGGCAGACGGTAGTAAAACAGCAACCGACCCTTGTCCAGCAGGTTTTAGAGTCCCTACAAACGCACAGTGGGCTGCTGTAATCGCTAATAACACTCGGAGCTCAACAGGAAGTTGGGCAGCTGGAACTGCGAACTTTGGTAGTGCCATCCATTGGGGCCCAAATGAAAGTACAAAAAATTTAACCTTACCGGCTGCCGGCTTTCGCAACACCAGTAATGGAGCGTTGACCAACCGTGGCAGCAACGGCTACTATTGGAGTAGTACAGAGAATGGCACCTACGCCTTCTACCTACTCTTCGGCAGTAGCAATGCTAACACGAGCAGCAGCTACCGTACATACGGGTTCTCTGTGCGTTGCGTCTCAGAATAATTTGTCTTATTTTGTCTATTTGACTATTAAGGCAAAACCGCAAAGCGGTCAATTTTATTTTACTATTTTTAAATACCCCTTGTTTTATAGCAAAGGGTATTTTTAAAAAAAAAAATACATAACAATGGCTAGTATTAATGAAAAAATAAAACATTCTTCCGTTTTTAGAGTAAATCTATACAAAGAGGGTGTGTTTTGGTTAGCCTATGAGCAAAGTGCTTATTATGTATGGCTACTAAAGGGCTATAAGCCCACCAAAAAAAGGTATAAAAAAATGGATAAGGAGGTGGTTCAAATAGGGTTTCCAAAAGTAGATGCTTTGTTAGAAAACCAAAACATAAGTATCGTAGCACAACAAGATACTTTTATAAGTTTTAATACTATAAAACCCATAGAACTTGTAGACTTTAAAAGATGGAAAAACGCACTAACTAGTATGCCAATAGGTGCAAAAACAACTACTACAACTACAAACATACAGCAAGAAATTATAGATAGTATATAAAACCGTTTTGTGAGTTACGTCATCAAGTGCTTGCTTTTTTATGGCCGGCTGCCGGCTATCGCAACAACAGTAATGGAGCGTTGAACAACCGTGGCAACAACGGCAACTATTGGAGTAGTACAGAGAATGGCACCAACGCCAACAACCTAAACTTCAACAGTAGCAATGCTAACACGAACAACAACAACCGTACAAACGGGTTCTCTGTGCGTTGCGTCTCAGCATTTAACACAAATCTTTATTATTAAAAAAAATGTAACCACCTACTAAGCAAAAAAAATGACGCAAACAGAACCTACCTTATTACTAGATTTATTTAATGCCTATTATTGCGCACGTAAAAATAAGCGCAATACCATTAACCAATTAGAATTTGAAATTAACTATGAGTCCAATCTTATACAATTGCATGATGATATTTTAAATAGAACTTATAGTATTTTTCCTAGCATTGCCTTTATAATAAACAAGCCTGTAAAAAGAGAAATATTTGCAGCTAGTTTTAGAGATCGCGTAGTGCATCACTTGTTGTTTAACTACATCAATCCTACTTTTGAAAATCAATTTATAAAGGATAGTTATAGTTGTAGAAAAGGCAAAGGAACGCACTATGGCATATCAAGATTATACGATAGCATAAAGAAGTGTAGCAAAGATTATAAAGAAGATTGCTATGTTTTAAAATTAGATATTCAAGGCTATTTTATGAATATTAATAAAACAATTTTGCAACAAAAACTGATTGCTAACCTTACTACTGCTAGCACTATAAAACCTGCAATAAAAGACTTGTCGCATTATTTAATAGACACTATCTTAGCAAACGATGCTACGCAAAACTGCATCATAAAAGGAAAAATATCAGACTGGAATGATTTGCCCAAAAGCAAAAGCCTCTTTTTTTCAAAGGCTAATTGTGGTTTGCCTATTGGTAATTTAACATCGCAACTTTTTAGTAATATCTATTTGCATAGTTTTGATACTTTTATAAAAGAAGACAATAACATAAAGTATTATGGTAGGTATGTAGATGATTTTTATATACTGTCACCTAATATTTTATATTTAAAAAAAATAATTACAGTGTGTAAAAACTATTTAAAAACCCAATTAGGTTTGCAATTGCATCCTAAAAAAATATTTTTACAACATTTTTCTAAAGGTGTAAATTTTTTAGGAGCCACGCTTAAACCTCATAGAAAATATGTTTCTAACAGGGCAAAAATAAATTTTAAACTTTGTGTAAAAAACTGGAAATTATTTTTGCAAAACAATACTCCTCATTATGCAGATTTAGTGCAAATAAGAGCTTCTATCAATTCTTATTTAGGTATAATGCGGCATTATAGAACCTATAACATTAGATATAACACCCTTATTAAAGATAGAAACAATCTTCTTTTTCAATACGGTTATATAGAAGCATTTAAAAAGGGTGCTATGACCTATAAATTATATCCAACAACAAACTAGCATTATGCACAAAACTTTTCTTTATTTAATAGCACTATTCTTAGTCAGTTTTGGCGCAACTGCCCAAACCATCAACATAGAATTTCCGTATTTTGCGGGTAAAACCTATGACTTTAAAATAGTGCAGGGCAATAAGCTTATTGTCTTGCAGAATGATACCATACCCAAAGGTGGTAAAGTGCAACTTACTATTCCCGAAAAATACAAAGGCTATAAAGGCATGGCACTTTGGTATATTACCAATAGCAGAGACGGTGGTGGTTTAGATTTAGTAATAAATGGCGAAGATTTTTCGGTTACTTGTTTGGATTCCATTCCATCTCCCAAAAGTATTGTATATAAAAACACTACAGAAAACATTTTTAGTAACAGCAACTACCAAGAACAACAAGCCATTTTTGCCAAGCACGATGCCATGCTATATGCTACCAGAGCTTATGACAAAAACCATAAATTGTATCCTGTTTTTGATAAAGAGTATGCTGTTATTATAGAAGCATATAACCAATATGTAAAAGCACTAAAAAACACAAATTTATATGCGGCTCGTTTTAGAGAAATTACCAATATTACTATGGGCGTTGGTACTATCATTACCCAAGATGAAAATTTAAAAGCTAAAAATATTAATGATATAATCGTAAATCAGTTAGATTATGAAGTGCTTTATACCTCAAATCATTGGGGAGGCATCATTAATACTTGGGTGCAATTGCAAACAATGGTACTAAAAGACGATGAGCAAATGATAAAAGAGGCCCGAACACTTCTTAATCGTATGCCCAATAACCAGATTTACACCGATTTTGTGAACAGCCTTACCTATGAACTCACAAAAGCAGGCAAGGATAACATCATTGCAGCACTAATGCAAGAAATTAAAGCGGGTAACAAGTTGCAAAATTACAACGCTCATTTAAGTATCTACGAGAAAGATTTAACGGGTAAAGCGCCAAATCTTGAAATTATAGAACATACAGACGACATAAACGGGCACAGCCAGGTAGAAAAAACAATAGACCTATCAAAAATGAAAGGCAAACATACGTTACTTGTGTTTTATCAATCGGGTTGTGGCCCATGTGAAGAATTGATGACAGGCCTTCAAAGAAATTTTAAAGATTTAACGGCAAAAGGAATAGAGTTAATAACTATTTCTGCTGATACAGATGAAAATATTTTCAAAAACGCCGCAGCACAATTTCCTTGGGAAAACAAGTATTGCAATTTAAAAGGCATGGGCGGTATCAATTTTAAAAACTACGCTGTCATAGGCACGCCAACCCTGTTTTTATTAAACAATAAAGGCGAAGTTTTACAAAAAATGGCAACAATTTCAGAAGTTTTAGATTGGAGCGCGAAGAATAAGTAGCCTATCCAGACAGTTCAAAGGATGCGTAATTTTACAGCACCGCACATTCACTGCGTTCAGTATAAACTCCGCGGTCGATTTTTTTTTTTTTAAACTCCCCTTGCTAAAAGCAAGGGGTTTTATAATAAATAGGTATAACAATGGCTAGTATTAATGAAAAAATTGTGCATAGTTCTTTATGTAGCGTAAACCTTTATAAAGAGGGTGTATTTTGGACTGCTTATGAGCAAAGTGCTTATTATGTATGGCTACTAAAAGGCTATAAACCCAGCAAAAAAAGGTATAAAAAAATGAATAAGGAGGTGTGTATGTAGTCAAATGAATTTGAACTTTTCAGGTCAAAAAATAAAAGAGTGTTCTGCTAATTTATATTAATTTTTTTATACTGTTTTTTTTTGGTTCATTCGTATTTATGAATTGGCTTATATATGATATTACGGATAGGACTCCTAAAAGAAAACTGATTCTATTTTACCCAGGGGGTCTTGCATAGCACAAAACACTACCAAAAGTTTTAGGTTTTTATAGCTGGTCTTACGATTATCGTACAAACGCAGTATGTATATTTTAAAAACTATTATATTTTTTAGACTTTTGCTAGTTTATACTGCTAGCCGTAGACTAAATGATCTTTTCAAAATGTACAGTTAGCTAAAGAGTAAGCGATTATTATTAGTTTGACTAGGCTTGTGAAGATGTGTTTTTAATTACATTTAATTGAGGCTCTTTTTTATCTCTTAAGGCCTGTAGAGTATAGAAATCCGCAATCTGTTGAGCAAAATCTAAACTGTCTTTACCAATATAATTTAATAGCATTCTTTCTGAGCTGTGAGCGGATATACTCATTATTAAAGGTGTTGGAAGTATTCCGTAGAGGTTAGTGCAGAAGGAACGCCTGCAAACGTGTGACGCCATTAGTTCCCATTTTGGATAAGTACCGCTTATTTTTCTTTTCTCTTTGTTTCCTTTCCCCAATACTGTGACAGTTATTTTACCATCATTGATTAGTTCATTAATCTCTGCCATTCTACAGATTTCTTTAATATACTTATTGAATTTCTGAATTGATATTTTGTAAGGCAATCCGTCTTTTATAATTTCTTTAGTTTTTTCAAGCACTGGAATTGTAACTCTTTTATCTGTTTTTTGCTGCTTTAATTCAATTACGTCCAGGCCGTTTCTTTTTATAAAATTGGTTTCATCTAATATTAATAGGTCACCCCCTCTTTGTCCAATGTTACAGCCTAATAGGAGCCATTTACGAGCGTTCTTAAGCGAATCAGTTAATAAGACAGCATATTCTATTGATTGTAGTTCTTTGGGGCTTAAATAGAGTATATTTTCGTTCTTTGTTTTAGAGCTATTAATCTTCTTAAGTTGAGTACTTGTTTCAATTCCATAAAATGACGCGTCGTTGCAGACCGTTTTTAAGTCTGCTATTTTTTTAAGCGCATAGCTTTTTTGATAGTTCTTTGCGGTGAGTAGATATTTTAGAAAATCCTTTGCAAATTTTACATCTACCTCTTTTACCTTAAAAATGTTTTGCTTTTGATAATCAATAAGTATGTTTTTTAATGAAGAGTAGGCATTAACTCTGCTTTTTGACAAGCCTAAACTACCCTTTGCATTTTTTCTTGTTGATGCTTCATCAATAATACTTTGTATTGCATCTACTAATAAATCACTTTGCTTGTTTTCTGTTGCACGACCGAAATGCAAATCTATATTATGGTTTAGCCAAACCACATTTATTTCAACACCTTCACTACTAGCCTTATTTACATTGTCTAGAATATAAGTTTCTAACTTCTGTAAATCAGATTTTAGCTTTTTATTGGTGTCAATATTTGTTTTGGGATAATTTGAAGAACTCCAATCTTTGGGGTTTATGTGCAAACCTGTTTTGGCACGTGGAGTTAAACCTCGTTTAATTGAAAGTCTTAAGTAAATAGATACATTTTCGCTTTTGCCTAAGATTTGATATTTAATAGTAGCCATAGGTATTGAGTTTTGATCAATACGAATTTAATACATTTTAAATTCTTGCCAACCGTTTGCCAACCATTTTTTAATCTTAACTCATTTTAGTTAATCCTAGTTAATCTCACGAAACCTTTTATATACTTGGTTTTAGTTAACTTTAAAGGGATTTATTATATTTTATAGGGGTTACATGAGGCAATTAAATAAGCAGGTTCAAGTCCCGCCTCGAGTACAAGAACCCTTGTTAATCATCTGATTTTCAAGGGTTTATTGTTTTATAACCTTAATCTTGCCAACCATTTGCCAACCATTTATTAAAAGTACTATATATATAATATAGCATAAAGATTACTTTTCTTATATTCATACTTAGTTATATTGAACAACTCAAAAATGGAAAAGAAAGTTTACGAGATAGTTTGTGATACAATAAAGGAATATGTAATATGTGGATATACGCGGGACTTCGATAAGACAAAAAAAGAGTTTTATACCGCTATCTTTGGACTTTCAGAAAGAAAGAAAGAAAAATACATAAACAAGGAGATAAAATTAAGAAAAGACTATCATACCAAAAAGTATAAATATGAGAATGTAGATGAATACTTTTCTGATTCAGTTTTTGATGCCAACAAGTTTTTCAAGGTTGAGTTCAGTTATAGTTCTGAATATCTAGACCCAGGAATACCTGAACTAGACCTAACTGCGGATACAATTTGCAAATTGAATACATTCATAGAAGAGGATGATGATATTCAAAACTACTATTTAGGACGCCTATTTAATTATCTCTGTGAAAAAATTAAATATTTAAAAATGATAGAGTTTCTGATATTAGAGAGAGCAAATCTTCAAACAGAAAAAGGAAGTACAAAAAAAGAGAAAGCTATAACGAATCAAAAAAACCAGTCTACTAGTAATAATAACTCTATAAAAGAACACGACTACATCAAGATAGGTGTCTTAATTGCTCAAGGAAAGATAATATATGTCAGTTGGCATAATTTTAAATACAAAGACAAAGAATTTGATAAAAAGCAACTTGAAAAAGAACTTCAAGCTGATTTAAATATAAAAACCGTTCGGCAATATATAGATTCTACTTTCTTAGGAAATGACAAAGCTATTACTAAAAATGATTTAAAAAGACACCCAACAAAAAGAAAGAAAATAATACAGTATTGTAATCATTATAAAATATCCATTAATAACGAATATTAGTTGCTGATGTAACTGCACCAAAACGGCGCCAAAACGGCATTGGCGCACCCTAAAAAAAGAAAGAGTATTGATTCTATTTGCAAAGTATTAATTTTAAAATTTCTTGCAAATGAAAAAAATAGAACTTTACTCGGTTACACCAGAACAACTTCAAAACGCAATTATTGAGGGCGTAAAAACTCAATTAGAATCCCTAAAAATTCACTTTGAGACAAAGCAACCAAGGACCTATCTAAGTAGGTTAGATGTTTCTAGATTGCTAAACGTTTCTCTTGTAACTCTAAACAAATGGAATAAGAACGGCAAACTAAAAGCTGTTGGCATTGGTGGACGTGTTTTGTACCGCCAATGTGATATTGAGAACGCAATCGTTGAACTTTAAAAAAGACTGAATGATGAGTATAAACAAATCAAACAGCCTTAAATACTTAAAGTTTTCAAACTATTCTGAAGAAATAAGATAAGTTAGTGAGCGACCTTAACAAAGTCGTTCAGATAACAGAATATAAAGCAAGCATAACGCACCATTCTGAAAACATCAAATTGGCTCTAGATACTCCTTGTTTTAGTGAGATTAATAATTTTTATAGCAACACTAAAAAAAAGGGCGTACCTATAAAGCAGCAGCTTACTTTAAATGGCTTATTAGAACGGTTAAATACTATACAAGAAAAGTTAGCTAAAAATGACTCTATTGCAATACTTAAAGGTCTTTATAAAGACGGTACAAGTGGCGAATATTGTTATGAGGATACTCCATTTCTCTTTTTTGATATTGATGTAAAGGAAAATGAAAATCCACAGCTATTTGTTTCTTTTAACAATGCTGAGGTTTTTGCAAAACTTCAAGAGATTGCGGTTATGGTATGGCGTTCTAATAGCGGCAAGGGTATAGCTGGAATTTTATATGTTCCTCAATTGGTGAAAATTAGCCATGCCGATAAAATAAAGCACCTTGAGATTGGAAAAGCAATATGTGAATACATTAAAACATCCCTAAATGTAAATGTGAAATTTGATAATGCACAAAACAAATATCGTCAAGTACGTTATTTAGCAAACCAAAGCGAAAAAAGATTTATCAACCAAAATCCTATTGCATTTAATTTCGATGTCACCGAGGTAGCCAAAACATCATATGCAGGAATTAAGCAATATAGATACGATGATAATAGAGCAGTTTGTGGATCAATAGAGCATAAATTTAATATTGACAATAACATACAGACTGCATTATTAGATAATGGATTTACTCAAATATCAACAGACCGATATAAACACCCTAGAACCAACAGCAGCAGTACTGGAGCGACCAAAGACAATATCTTTTTTAATCATAGCAATAGTTTTTCTAATTACGGCGTATTTACCCCCTTTTGGCTATACTTAAACATTAGCTATGAAGGCGATTATAAGCGGTTTATAGTGGACTTAAAGGCAAAAGGCTACCAAAATGAGCTACCTGAAAAAAAAGCCTTTAAAGAAGCTAAAACAGTGCTATTGTCAAAGGCAGAAGATAGGGGAAAACAAATCTTCTCTGCTTGTTATAATTTACAGAATGCGCCTTATAAATCAAAAATTAGATTCATAGAAGATAACGCTAAAGATGAGGGTGAAAAACTACTGTTTTTTGAATATCTGAAAATAAAACCTCTAGCTATTGAATATGACAAAATATTTCCTATCGAGTCCTATGTTAGCGAGCAAATAGACAAAGTTTTACACTATGCAGATACAAATGGAAAAATAATTCTAACCGCTGAAACTGGTACAGGAAAAACAACTGCTATTATAGAACACTTCCAAAAATATAGACCAAACAAAAGGGTTATAATTCTAATGCCCCTAACAGCAATAGTTGAGCAAATAAAAAATAAGTATCCAGATATTGTTTCACTTACTGGTAGTAGTGAACCAAAAGAACACACTAGAGCAAAAACTGCTTTAATTGTTATATGCACATACGAACAAGGATATAAGCATCTCAGTAACCCAAATACTTTTGATTACGTTGTTATTGATGAGGTACATAATTTAATTACAGCAAACAGCTACAAGCATGATGCAATTAGAAATCTCACAAGCCTATTAAATACTTACTGCGTAATTGGCCTTACAGGAACTACAAACCTATTATTTAAGTCAATTGGGTATAAGTTAGTGAACGTGAAAAAAAAAGACCTTAAAAGTGTGGACGTCATTCTTAGGGTAGATAATAGAAAACCATTACAAATCGCTTTACAGCACTTGCAAAACGCAAATGGCAAATGCATCATACGCATCAATAGCAGAAGCGATGCAGACTCATTACTAACTGAATTAGTTAAACTAAAAATACATAAGAAAAATGAGATACTTATATTAAATTCAGATACGCACATAAAAAAAGGCGAAGACTTTAAGCAGCTTACATCACAGGGTAGTTTTAAGGATAACATTAGGCTGATTATTACCACCTCTGTAATTGATGAGGGCTTAAGCATAAGGCAAAGCGGCTTTACTGATGCTGTGTTTATTGAAACCGATTATAGACCAATGCCAGAAGCTGTTAAGCAATTCTATGCGCGTTTTAGAAATGAAGACGTAAACCGAAAAAACTATTATTATTATAGGCAAACAAATGACCAAACCCTAAGGAGCTGGAATCCTTACTATGCTTTTTCAGAAACTGAAAAAAACCTTATTATAGATACAGAAAGGTTTAATGTAACTGAAACCGATAAAAAAGATATTGCAAACACTAAATATCTATACCATGAAGATAACTCTGTAAATAGATACGCCCTGGCTTATGATATTGCAAAAGACTTTTTTGGCATGATGACAAAACAGGAATACGTTCATTTTTTAGAGATAAATTATAACATCAATGTTATAAAAGACAAAAACCATATTCACACCAAACACGATCTAAGCGAGAGCAAAGAACAAAAAGTAAAAAATAATAGCCTAATTGCATCTAATTGGCTAAATAATAATGACGAAGTACTTAGCGCCTTGCATTTTATTTCAGATGATTGGAAGCTGAAAAAATCAATAGATAGTATTGGACTACAACCTGATGACGATGTTTACAATTTAGTCAGTGCTAATTTAAAAGTATTTGAAGACTTGCATAATAACAGTGTCCGTTTAGAAAATTTAGGAGTTGTAGATGTGGGTATTATCTTAATTGATAAGGCAAAAGCAAAGCCTGTAGACAAAAGAAATATAAACCGAAAAATTAAATTATTTGAAAACATAGATACCATAGAAAACCCTAAAACAATAACGGATAAAAAAAATAAAACCAAACTTGAAAGCTTTATTGATGAAGCAAAAGAACTTAAGACTATAAATGAAAAAACGATATTTTCTGTATGGAATAAGCAAAGATGCAATAGCAAGAAACCAAGTTATTATAACTTAATTGACTTGCTAAATCACTACAATAAATAATACTTTTTAGTTCGTAAAGTATCTTTACTATTATAAGGGATATAAAAAAGATGTTAGAATCTGTAAAGCCCTATGAATATTAGCCTGAGAAGAAATTCACTACAGAATTTTAAAGACACTATATTTTGTAAAAACACATCAAAAAAAAGATGTCTTTGAACTGTTCAAGGTTCAATAATATTACCAAAATAAATATAATTATGATTTGGCTTACTACTACCCAAAATTCCATAGACCAAGTAAAACTAGGGGTATATGTCCTTATAAATGGTTAGAGTTTTGACCCATTTCAGGTTACACCCCTAGTTAAATCAAGAACCCTATAACAAAACAGGTGTTTTAGGATCACACAAAACACTTACAATCAATTGTTTATAAGGGTCATCTGTGTGCCTTTCCCATCAGCGCAAACAGAAGATTAGAATGGGAGGAAGAATTACTCCTAATTCACTACAATAAATAGAGAATAAAGAGTTTTAAGTCACTAATAAGTGAACTTGCACTTCTTTTCTTTGGCATAATACTAATTTTAAGGTTTATAAATTTAAAAAATGTCTCCCTTAAATTATAACCTTAAAAAGTTCACTTTATGCTGACGTTATACAGAAAAATAATTTTTTTATCCATCGTATTTATTTTATTACTAATTTTCAGATTAATCTAAAGAAGTCATGTTTTTGGCTTCTTTTTTATTTGACAATAATGAAATTATTTAGAACGCAATGAAACAACTTATTACATTTTTAACAATTTTATTACATTGTTTTTCTTTTGCTCAAAATACTGAGCTAAGTGTAACGGGAAGTAGTTTTATTACTATTCCTGCAGGAGCTAATCTTACCACATCAGGTTTAGGTATTTACCCCAGTGCTACTCAATCCATTCAAAACACCATTTTAACTATTGGCACTGTTGTAGCACCCACTTTAGATAAAAGTGCTTCTAAAATGTATAATTGGTCCAACCCTATTTTAAATTTTAGTGGAGATTTAAAAGTTAGCTATTTAGACGCTGAAGTGTCAGGCCTTTTAGAAGCCAAATTAGAGATATACGCTTACAACGGCACTCAATGGCAAAAGGGTACAGGCCTAGTTCTTAACACTGCTCAAAATATAATCACCAACACCTTTATTAGTCAGGGTATTCAGGCTATTTCTTTTGCAGCTATTACAGATATTGATGCAGATGGTATAGACGATGCAATAGACAACTGTCCATCAACGCCCAACGCAGACCAGGCAGATACTGATGGAGACGGTATTGGAGACGTTTGTGACAATTGTATTAATACTTCTAATGCCACACAATTAGACACAGATGGAGATGGCATAGGCAATGATTGCGACACGGACGATGATGGAGATGGAGTCCCTGATACCTCAGATGCTTTTCCATTAGATTCCTCTGAGAGTTCAGATACAGACGGAGATGGCGTGGGAGATACAGCAGATACGGATAAAGATGATGATGGTGTTTTAGATGCTTCTGACAACTGTCCTCTTACGGCCAATGCTTCTCAGTTAGACACGGATGGAGATGGTACAGGAGACGCCTGTGACCCTGACGATGATAATGATGGCATATCCGATATCATAGAGCTTCAGTGTGGTACAGACCCCTTAGACGCCTCAGATACTCCAATAGACACAGACAGTGACGGCACAGTAGATTGCTTAGATACGGACGATGACAACGATGGCCAGTTAGACACAGATGAAATAGCCTGCGGCTCAGACCCGCTTCTGGCTTCTTCTATTTCCTTAGATACAGATTCTGACACTATTCCAAACTGCGTAGACACGGATGATGATAATGACAGCTATTTAGATGATAATGACGCCTTTCCATTAGATGCTACAGAATGGCTAGACACAGATAATGATGGCATAGGTAACAATGCAGATTTAGATGATGATGGAGACGGTCAATTAGACACAGACGAGATAGCCTGTGGCTCTAATTCATTAGACGCTAAAAGCCTCTCTTTAGACACAGACCAAGACAGCACACCAGACTGCGTAGATACGGATGATGATAATGATGGGGTTTTAGACACAGCAGATGTCTTCCCATTAGACCCAACAGAGTGGACAGATACAGACGCAGATGGCACTGGTAATAATGCAGACTTGGACGATGACAATGACGGCTTCTCAGACATAGATGAGCTTAGTTGTGACTCTGACCCTTTAAACCCCCTGTCTAAACCAGCAGACCAAGACGGTGACGGTATTGCAGATTGTATAGATACAGATAGAGATGGAGATGGTTGTATAAACACTCAAGATGTCTTTCCAGACAATGCAGATGAATGTGTAGACACAGATGGAGACGGTGTAGGAGACAACTTTGATGTAGATGATGATGGAGATGGTTACCTAGACACAGATGATGCCTTTCCAAATGACCCCAATGAATGGGCAGACGCAGATGGAGACGGCATAGGAGACAATGAGGATACAGATGACAACAATGACGGCTTTACAGACCAGCAGCTCTTTATCTCAGGAATGCTTTCGCCAACCTCTGGTGGTTTAGAGAGCACTTGGAAGATTGTTAACCTAGAGAAATACCCTAATGCCAGAGTAGCTGTCTACAACAAAAACGGTCAAGAAGTATTTAGCAAATCAGGCTATAAAAATGATTGGAGAGGTACTTATAAAGAAAGTAGCAACCCACTCCCTGCTGGCTCTTACTTCTATAAAATAGATCTCAATGACGGTAGCAAGGGCCTAAGCGGTTGGTTGTACATTACTTATTAATCCAAATATCACATTTTACGTATCAAAATGAAATATATAAACATAAATACTTGTAGCCTTCTTGCCTTGCTTCTTATAAGCAGCCTAACAGTAAGTGCGCAACAACCCAATTTCCTATTTTTTGAATCTAATATGGGTATTATTAACCCTGCCTTTACAGGCTCACAGGGGCAATTATTAGGCATACAGTACAGAACTGCTTGGATGGGCGTAGCAGACGCTCCTAGAGTGGCTAGCTTTAGTTATAACACCAAAGAAAGAAACAATGCCTCTTGGGGATTAAACTATACCTCAGATAGGGTCTATGTAGAAAACCAAGGAGTAGTATCTATAGACTATAGCTATAAGCTAAAACTCTCCTTAGAGACCAGTCTTTACTTAGGAATAAAAGCAGGAGGCTTATACAACAATATAGATGTAGACAAACTAGATAGAATTACCACAGAGAGCAACAGCGCCCTTAATGGCATAGCCAACTATATAAACCCACTAGTGGGGATAGGTGCCTTTCTAAAAAACAAGAACTCTTTCTTTGGAATCTCTGTACCTAATGTTTTAAACTCAAAGCGCTTTAAGGAGGAACAAGGGGTGCAGACTACCGCCACGGACAATCCTAATATATACTTTACAGGAGGCACTAGCATCGGTCTTGCTGGAGGCCTAAGCCTTAGACCAGCACTATTGTATAGAATGGTAGCAGACGCCCCTAACCAGCTATCTATCTTAGCCAAAGTAGATTATAATGAAAAGATAGAACTAGGGGTTGGAATGAGTAACAATGACTACATCTCTGCTCTTATTCTAGTAAAAGGAGCCTCCAACTTAGATCTTGGTATTGGCTATGAGTTTGGGCAGAGAACATCGGCCACGGCCCTTAGAGAAAACACTATGGAGTTTGTGTTGAGATACAGGTTTAATTTAAAAGTAAAAAATAATTAAAAATCCCAAAAAAGCGACAACATGAAAAAATTAATGCTCTTAGCTGTTTTAGCAGCAATAAGTTTAACAACTTACGCCCAGGTAGGCGTAGGCACCGCTACGCCACACGCATCTGCAGCGTTAGATGTAACCTCAACCACAAAAGGGTTATTACCTCCACGCATGACGCAGACACAAAGAAATGCTATAAGCACCCCAGCAGCAGGTTTAATGGTGTATTGCACCGATTGTGGCGCCAATGGTGAACCGCAATTTTATAATGGAACGAGTTGGCTGAATATGGTAGGTGGAACTGCTGCACCACTAACATCAACAGTATTGATTGCTTCTGGAGTTTCTAAAGTATTTCTAGCCCACAACCTTGGCGCTGACAATTCTTTAGACGCACACACCCCCGTACAAGGCATACACGGTAATTACTACCAGTGGGGTATATTAGCTCATGTAGCAGACGATACTACATCTGTTGAACCAATCTCCCCCTGGAACACAGATTCTGCTGCCAACGGCGCTTGGGCAGACGGTAGTAAAACAGCAACCGACCCTTGTCCAGCAGGTTTTAGAGTCCCTACAAACGCACAGTGGGCTGCTGTAATCGCTAATAACACTCGGAGCTCAACAGGAAGTTGGGCAGCTGGAACTGCGAACTTTGGTAGTGCCATCCATTGGGGCCCAAATGAAAGTACAAAAAATTTAACCTTACCGGCTGCCGGCTATCGCAGCGCCAGTAATGGAGCGTTGGACTACCGTGGCACCGGCGGCACCTATTGGAGTAGTACAGAGCTTGGCGCCTTCGCCTACGCCCTATTCTTCTTCAGTAGCAATGCTCTCACGAGCAGCGGCCTCCGTACAAACGGGTTCTCTGTGCGTTGCGTCTCAGAATAATTTGTCTTATTTTGTCTATTTGACTATTAAGGCAAAACCGCACATTCACTGCGTTCAGTATAAACTCCGCGGTCGATTTTTTTTTTTACTATTTTTGAATTTCTCTTGTTTTATGGCAAGGGGTTTTTAAAGGAAACAGACATAGTAGTGACAACAAAAATTTTAAAACAAACAACATGAAAAAATTAATGCTCTTAGCTGTTTTAGCAGCAATAAGTTTAACAACTTACGCCCAGGTAGGCGTAGGCACCGCTACGCCACACGCATCTGCAGCGTTAGATATAACCTCAACTACAAGTGGGCTTTTACCACCACGTATGACGCAGACACAAAGAAATGCTATAAGCACCCCAGCAGCAGGTTTAATGGTGTATTGCACCGATTGTGGCGCCAATGGGGAACCACAGTATTATAATGGTGCGAGTTGGGTGAATATGTTAGGTGGGGCTGGATCAGTGCCAACAACATCAACA
>Ga0222629_1000359_pt1 | contig 15892 bp, 19 predicted proteins | sample AntAcemetagenom1_FD_179847 | JGI IMG/M metagenome (GOLD analysis project Ga0222629, IMG submission 179847) | Saline water microbial communities from Ace Lake, Antarctica - #1 | ecosystem: Environmental > Aquatic > Non-marine Saline and Alkaline > Saline | place: Antarctica: Ace Lake | collected... | reverse complement strand
TCATAACCGCTTTGACCACTTGTTAAAGTTGCATTAGTTGTTGTCCAAGTGGTATCAAACTGATTTGATTGCAACAACAAATTTTCCCGCCCTTTCTCTATGAGGCCATCGCTATTGATACGAGTAGACGCAAGGTTTGAGCCTCTTGAAAAGTCGAAGTCGCCACTTGCTGTTAATACCTCTTTTACTGATACGTTGTCTATTGAGCCAGTAGTTGTTCCAACTGCTCTTATTGACAACAAGGGGTTTAAAGATGTTATAATATCCGTAAAAGTCCCCGTTGTAGTTACCAATTGCCCCAATGCTGTTCCCGAATATGATAAATCAACTTGAAATCCGCCTTGGCTTATGCTAACAACATCATAAGTAATTTTATATTTTTTTCCCGTAATTATAGATTGAGAAAGGGGTGTACCAGTACCCGCAGATGTTGCGTTTGCAGCACCCCCACTAATAGTCCAACCCGTTCCTTTAGTCCAATCGCTATCAGTAGCAAAATCACCATTGGTGACTAACTCCGCCCCGTAAACGGGTACGGGCTTTATACTATACGCTTTGCCGTCTTTTCCAGCCGCGCCACTTGGTAAGAACGCAAGACTTGCGTCATCGAAATAACTCATAATTAAGCGGGGTTTTTAGTTAGGTATTTAACGTCTGCATTGATGCACGTTGTAGATTCAACCGTTCCGCCATCAGCAATAACACGGGCCTTGAAGTCATTAACGTACTTCGCCCATATTCCGCCACCGCCAAACAACCCTCTACGTAGTAGGTAATAAAATTGAGATTGTTTCATTTGAAATGAATTATATGTTTTGTAAATATAAGTATCGTGTCCTTTCGTTCCCCATCTTTAGATGATGAACCACAAGTGATTTTTTCCAAGCAATGTCACATTGCCGTAAGCGTCCGTAATGGTGTAGGTAGATTCGCCCTCTATCCTTTCGGTTCCATACACTTGCAAGATGATCGTCTTCGTTGCACCAATGGAATCGTCTGCCTTAAATTGCAACACCACGCCATCTTCAGCGGGCGGCAATGTAATAGTGTACGATCCAACGGCCCCCGAATAACTTACAAGATTAAAGTTCTTAGAGTTGTCAATCGTCACGCCCCCACCCGGCCCACCCGATATCGAGTTCACCGTCTTCGCCACTTGGTTGGTTGTAGTGAACGCGCCCACGCTTGTACTTGCTAAGGTCGACAACCCGGTGACGCCTAATGTACCGCCGACGGTTCCATTGCCAGTCACTTGGCTTGTTGTCGTTGTTACTTGTATTGCGTCAATAGTTTCCGCCGTTCCCGCTTGTGGGCTTACGCGGCCAAATGATCCAGCCGCTCCCCCCGCTCCGGTTGTTCCAACGGGTGTGTCTGTTTGTATCTCGGTTTCTATGGATTGTATTTTAAACCATTCCGAAGACCACTCTTCATTGTTCGCATTGTATGACCCACTCATTGGCAACCAATATGCGGAATCAAAAGAGTATCTAATGGAAAAAGGATGCGAGCCGACAACAGTTCCGTTGTATCTCTCAATTGGTTTTTTATGCAATGACAATATTTCCTTTGTCAATAGCTTCAAAAGAGTGTAGTATGTCCCGGTATTACTGCGACGCCACAATGATGACGCCACCCAATTGGCCCCGTTGTATACATAGTAGCTACCTTGCGAGCCATTCGAATCCGACAATCTAATTTCACCCAAATCTAAAATCAAATTTGAATTAATTTTCGCGTCGGTGTTCGTTGCTGAATAGGTCGTCACAACATTCGGATCGCCATCGTTGTTTATAAATGTCGCCGTTACTTCAGTAGATCTATTGGTGTCGGTGTAGTTTACCGGGACCGTTTGGGCGTTGTTATCTAAATCATAGACGTTTGAAAAGTTGATGTCCAACTCCGCATCGCCATCAACGGGCAATGGCGGAGTGATGAATGCAAATGGATTTTGAATATACAAACCACTTATGTCGTTTGCTCCCATTCCCGCATCAAGGTAATAATGTGACGCGGATGTCGTCCACGATGTTGGGCCGTACAATGGCGATGGGGTTAAACTTGTGCCAATAAAATCACGCTTCAAATAGTGAAACGTTCCGGGACTTGCTGCGTCTTCGATTCTTATTTCGGCGGCGAACATCGGGCGATAAAATTCCTTGCTTGCGGTTGCGCCGGTTCCGTTGTAGTCGAAACGATATGTCAAAAGACCTTGAACGCGAATTTGCGAATCGTTGTCATCAGTCACAAACCCCATTGGTTGACGCGCCGTTGATCCGGTGAATGTTAATCTGTTGGCCAACAAGTTGTTCATTCTACTTTGGTTGTAGGCAATTTGAACCTTTTTCAATGCCGGCAAAAAGTTGAACTTGTTTCCACTTAATCTTGCTCCGCTGGTTAGTGTTTGATTGATGATGATGTCGTCGTCAACAAGGTTGTTTGAAAGTTGCACCCCCGTTTTATCGTATTCAAACACCCGGCGAATATCAACCGAACGTTCTAAATATTGTTCAAAGTAAAAAGCCCCATTCTTTTGATAGAATCGCGCACCGAAAGACAAGCACAATTCATTGATGATAGTCAGATAATTTGAATAGGTCACTGTGCCATCTTCATCTTTTTCCGCATAGACTAAAGCATCAAAACGCGTGACGTTCAAAACATCGGTGGCGGTTGAATACACTTGGTTGGTGTCCCAAATGTTTACGGTTGTAGCGAAATAAGGATCCGTTGACGAATACAAGTCCGCCATTCCAATTGCGTCAATTGCTGATTTCAATAAATCATTGACCGTGGTGTTCACCGTTCCGGTATATTCTTGGTTTGCTAAATGACCAATGCCATCTGTTGCGCTTATCTTGAAAATATATGGCTTTGAAACATCTTCAATTTCAATAAGATCTTGAAGTATAATTCCAGTCCAAAACAATTCCATTTGTGCCGATCCGCCCAACTCCGCAACATCCGCCAACAAACACGACATTGATTCAACCGTTCCGCCATCAGCAACAACACGTGGTTCAAAGAAATCTGTGATATCTATTCGCTTATAAATACGAACAAAAAAACGCTCCTCTTGATATAGCTTCAAATCTTCAATCAAGTTGTTGAAAGTAGACGTGTTGTTATAGGCGAAGATGTCACATTGCGACCCAATGATTGAACTGACAATGTTGTCCGTTTGCCCGTCGTAACTTAATGCAAAGCCGTCGCCGGAAACATTGAACGATTCAACAACGCCAACAAACTCGGTGTCATGTATTTCAATTTTGTACTCGTTGTCTAAATCCGATTTAAACTCGCTGAAGTATCTAATCGCCATATCTTAAAAACCTCTTTGTCTTGTTCTGTTTCTTGCTGCGCGTTCGTTAGACAACAAGATGTCCGATCCGCTTATTCTACCAACGACCTCAACGCGTTGCGATCCGCCGCCGCCATCCATCATTGCGCTAAGTTTTGACAACGGGATCACCGCTTCAGATTCTCGACCCTCGCCAATGAGTGCTAATGTTGGCCCCGTTACGATTCCACCTTCGGCCAATCCCGGGATGCCGCCTTCGGCCATCTTGCTCATTCTCGCGTTAATCGCTGCGCCGGCACCAATGAGCGCAACACCCGCGGCAATTGCTAATGGACCGTTCATTGATATGGTTGCTATTTGGAAACTTACCAACGCCATCCCATATTTGATAAACATCTCACCGAGTTGCGACAATAAGGTTGCAAATTGACGAAGGATGAAACTTCCCATATCTTTGAACGTAGCTTCACCCGCTAAGATTGCGCCACCAATTTGTGCCATCCCAACGATCGTATCTGTCGCGGCGGCCTTCATTGCCGTGGAAATACCTTCCGATAATTCCATCGCGGCTAAGCGTGTCTTTACGTAGTTAGCCCGTAAAGCCTCAAAGCTACCCGGTTCAAAGTCCTCAGCCTCTTCATCACCATCACCAAAGTCTTCTTCAAACGGCTTTGTACTGAAGCCCCGCACCCGGTCCAGCGCGTCCGCATATTCCGACACAGATTCGGTTGCTTCATCGGTTGACACCGAGGTTGATGTCATTGTTGTTGACATTACATCAACCTTTTCGCTAATATCAACAAGTTTTTCTGTCGCTTGTTTTAGCCCCTCTTCGTACATAATAAGCAACCCATTATTGGATGCTATTGTCAATCCGAGATTTTTCTTTGCCTCGTTCCCGGATCTATTTGCGGCGGTCATTGCCTCTTCCGTAGTTAATACGCGGCCAAACACCTTTTGTGATTCCACCGCTAACTTTGTCGACCGCTCCAATGTGTCATCATACAGCTTTTGCATATTGACGGCGAGTTTCATTGCCTCGGTCATTCTATCTTGCGCGGCGATCATGGCGATTTTCTTCACCATTTGTTTGTTCATTTCCCTCTGCGCCTTTGTTATATCTTGGACACTTGTTTTCTCACTAATGAGATTAGGCAATAAATCCTTATACTCGGTGTTTAGTCTATTAACCAAACGGCCGCGTTGCTCGTTTGTTATGTTTTGGCTTTTGATGGTGTTCATCAAATTGCTGGCTTGTGATAAGCGAACTTTGCTTTGTGCTATCTCTTCTTTTGCGGAATCGGTCAATCCCTTTTCAACTGCTAAATTTTCTTTTTTTCTCCGCGTTAGCAAATACATTGCAGACGCTAACGCCGCAACCAACCCAATGACCAACCCGATCGGGTTTGCCTTTAATGCTAAATTAAACAAACGGGTTGCCACCGTTGCAACTCTTTGCGCAATTGTGAACGCCGTTGTTCTTATGGCTGCAAGTTTAGACGCTAATCCAAAGCCTAAAATGGCCGCGCGTAGAACAATAAAATTACGAATTAAACTACCCGTGACGAATATCAATGGGCCTATTGCCGCGGCAAGACCCGCGATAAACACAATAGTCCTTTTCATTTTAGGACCAAGATCATTCAACCACCCCGCAAGTTTTGCTATCCACTCAATCAACGGCACAAGGGCAACGGCTACAATCTCACCAATTGAAATACCTAGTCCCTCGATTGCGGATTCCATGCGCTTAGATGCACCAAGCGCATTGTTCCCCATTTCATCCGCTAACTCTGCGGCGGCACCGGCGGAATTTTTAAACGCTTCCGTCAACGGCGCTATTTGATCAACACCGCCCGCCAATACAAGCAATGCGGATTGTGCCGAACGACCAACCTCATCTTTCGCATCCGCAAGGTCCAGCCCCTTAGATGCTAAATCTTTCAATGCTTCACCGGTTGTTTTTCCGGTTGCCCCAATTTCCGAGATAATACGACGCAATGCGGTACCCGCTTGCGACCCTTTGATCCCAGCGTTGGCTAACACCGCAAGCATTGCGGACGTTTCTTGAACGGACATTCCCGCGGCTTTCGCAACCGGTGCCACGAATTTCATTGATTCCGCAAATGTTTCCATATCCATTGCGGATGATGTAAACGATTTCGCCATCACATCGGTAAGCATTCCGGTCTGTGACGCATCTAATCCAAACGCCCGCAATGTAGACCCAGCAACTTCCGCGGCACGTGCTAAGTCGCTTCCCGATGCTTGCGCAAGGTTCAACGTTGCTTGTGTTACCTTGGTAATTTCCGATGCTGTGAATCCTAATTTTGCGAACTCAGTTTGTAGCCCAGCAACCTCACGCGCGGTGAACATTGTTGACGCCCCTAATGATTTGGCGTTGTCGGACAACATCTTGAACTCTTCAGCGGTCGCACCCGAAACGGCCTTGACCTTCGACATCTCTGCTTCGAAACTTTTGAACACGCTGAATGATATCGCACCCAATGCGACAATTGGGGCCGTCAATTTCATTGACAAGTTTTTCCCCGTTTGTTGCATTTGGCGACCGAACTTGTCCATTGATCGGCCGGCCTTGTTTAGTCCCTTTTGAAAAGGTGAGATATTTGCCGAGAGTCTGAAATTAAGACTGCTTAAATTTGCCATTCTTTTGCTTTGCGCGTTCTTTTCGTTCGTTTATCTCGGCTAATATTTCGCCGCGTGTCCACACCTTGTGTTGCTTTTTCTCTTGCGATTCCCATGGAAACACAATCAAATCTTTTGCCTTGATGCTTTTCTTTGTGTGTGGATTAAGCAACAATGTCGTTTGCCATCTTATCCTTTCCCACTCCGTTTGTTCCTTTCTGTTTTCCAACTCATTCCACCCGATGACCATATTGGTCCACTCACGTGGTAATAAATCATAAAACGATTCCGGCATCAATCCAATTTGGCCGAAGGCGAACGCTTCTAAGTCATCCCATGTGGATTCCTTTTTGTTCGTTTGACCGCTTCGGCCTATGTCTTTTTTTCCGCGTCGGTCGTAAATTGTTTCTCAAATATTGCAAACGACTTTTCTAAAATAGTTTCGTCTTCATCAATCCAATCCGCAATGTCCGCTACTTCATATCTAAATGGTGACTTGTCTTTCCTTGCGCCATCTTTAAAACCACAATACATTAAAGTGATCGCGTGGTCCAAGGTCATATCTTCACCAAGTTTCTCAAGTTGCGCCAATGTTGTTCCCGTCATTCTTGAGAACTCACGCAACGCATTAAATCCAAATCTTATTGGATGTTTGCGGTCTGCAATTTCAATAATCTGTGTCATGTTGTTGTTTTGTTTTGTTGTTGTTTTGTTTTGTTGTTGTTTGTTGTGATGTTTAATAAAGGGACCGCCCAGTGGACGATCCCTATTTACTTACTAGGCAACCGCCGCTTGAGTTAGAACACCCGTTCCGGTAAAGCCAAAAGAGAACGTTACATTTTCCTCTGTTCCCGCTTCTTGCTCGTAGCTTGTGATGTATGCGTCACCCGTGTAGTCGATTTCCGCAGTTGTAGACGAACCGAACTTGATCTTCACCAATGTGCGGTTTGATAACAAAGTGAACAAATCGTCCGGAGTATCGAAATCACCAGCGATTGAATAAGTCACTAATCCGTCGCCGCTAAGACTCCACGATTTTAGACCTTCAAGATTCTCTTGCCATCCGGCTGAATCTTTGGTTGTTGTGTCACGCGTTTCCATAGAAACACTTAACGATGCGGAGTTCGCACGACCAATGATGTCGTAGGTTGCTCCGGAATCTTCTGAAATTTGAATCACAACATCGGTTGCATTCATAATACTTGTTGAGGCCATTTTTTTACTTTTTTAATTTTTATAAATTTATAAATCAATCTCGCGAAACTCTGAATTTCAAATCACATTGTGATCCGAAAGTTCGTTCGTCATCGCTGAACAAATCGCGCTGCCCTTCGAACATACACGATTGCAATTTCACGCCTTGAATAGTTCCTTTGATTCTCACGAATGCACTACGAACATATTCAACCGCGTCTTGTGTGTCCGAATATTTCGTTGAAACCAACGTGATCCGGACATCTATTTCATCAATATTGGAATCGCTTTCCTTCGTCATACTTGTGGAAATATTTACCACCTCATACACCGCGAATGGCGTCGCTTTTGTTTGCGCTGAAACAACTGGAAACACACGCCCGCCAAACAATGTATTCAAATCTGAATCATTATCGAACTTGTATTTTATCACCTTCCCAATCATATTCGTGCGGCCTTTACTTGTTTATTTAAAAATGAACGCATCAATCTTTTAAATGTGTTTCCAACGCCGCTCATTTCCTTTTTTCTTGCACGTGTTGCAAAACCTTTGTTCGCACCGTTGTATGTTCCATTGTTTAAATAACCATACTCTAAAAAGTGAGCAAACCACCCACCCTTTTCCGGGTCCGAAAATGAACCTTTAACACGTGGACCAACTGACAAAGATGCAAACGTTGCGCCCTTCCTAATCTTTGTGGTGATAACCCCCATTGATTTGGCCAATTGCCCTTTTGATATTTGTGCATATATTCCGCCGTTTCTGTACACCTTGAACGATCCACTTGCTAAATCCGTGATTTCGTTTTTGTAAGCCTCGACCATTGGTTTCAATGACCTACGTGCGATGCGTCTTATTTGTACGGTTGTCACACCTTCACTAAGTGTTTCTAATTCTTTGAACGCTCGTTCAAATTCCCGTCGAACATCCTTTTCGTCAAACCCAACAAACACCCCGCTCCCGCGGCTTAAAGATTTGCCGCCTATTTTGCCCCCGGAGTTTACATAGTCGCTTAGTCTGCCCATCGTGTCACAATCTTTTGGAACGCTTTTCTTGAATCGCCATTGATAATGGATTCAATCTTGTACGTTTCATTTTCATATATGATGCGCATTTGTTCGTTTATATCAGCACGATAACGAATGAAAAAATCAACGCGTCTTGTTGCAACTATTTGTTCACCCTCTTCGCCTTCGCTTCCGCTCTTATCCTCAACCTTCGACCATACATTGGCCAAGGTGATAAACGATTTGTTCACTTCACCAAAGTCATCTGTTGATGTGGTAAAGGATTGGATCGTGATTCGTCGGTCAAGTTCTCCGGCTTGCTTAATCATTAGAATGTAAAAATTCTGTATGGATTCCAAAGGTATTCCGAAGATGTTGGCAGCCTATGAACACGATCACTTCTCTGATCGTATAAGTCTGATATCACCAACATCATTCCTTGAATTAATGGCTTAGGAATGGACGCAACGTCCGAACCAACCACATATTGGACAATCACTTGATTGACAACTCCAGCGGGTGCATACCAACCCGAAACGGATTGCACGCGTGCCGGTTCTGAAATTACATCCGTGATGTATCCGTCAGCCGCAACCGTTACCACTGAACCGATTGCGTCCACGTATTTGACTAATGATATTGACGCAACGGGACCGCGTGACAAATACAAAAGGTTTGACAAATTGTTCCAACGGTTTGTTGGGAACTTATCAAAGTATTCGTCAATTGTCGTGGTCACTAAAATCCGGCGTGTGTACTCTTCGCACATTGAACGCGCGGCCGAAATTAATGCAGCAATCAAAGTGTCGTCATCGCTATGGTCAACGCGCAAAAAGTTTTTTGCGTCGCTTAGCGAAATGGCTTCACTTGCCGCCGGTGTTACAATATCAAATGCCATCTATCGTGTTTCTTTTTTGGTTATTTTAACCGCTTTTTTTGCACGCGCTTTTGGTGCTTCGGCAATTGCTACGCAAAAACCAGCGTTCAAAAAGTCTGTGACCATTTCCGTGGAAGTAAGTTCCACCACCGCATCTTTGCGATAGTGGAACCCGTTTCCGGAGATAGATTTTAAAAATCTAACTTTCATTATTAGGCTTGTGCCAAATATTTAACCGCACGGCTATCAAGAACCGCTGAGTCTTTTCTTGAAGTAGCGATGAAGCCAATTTCAAGTTCGTCCATGTAGCGCTCGTTTAAGCGAATCAATTGAACACCACCAGTTGAGCGAACAACAAACTTGCTAAAATCAGCAGCAACCAACGTTTTCGCACCCGTTGAGATGGCTGAAGCCATATCATTGTTGTAGTACAAATTGTACCCGAACAATTTGTCCGGTTCGCCTACTTGCATACTTGGGATAAATACTGGGAAGTCGTTAGCAGAACCAAGACCCAAAGCACGTATTGCAGAGATGACCGCATCATTTGCCATAAGACCGAAAGACGCTTTGTTGCGGTAAGACGGGTCTAATGAATAGATAAGGTTTAGAACGTCATCAGCAGTGATTGCAGTCGCTCCAGCAGCGGTTGCGCCTAAAGCACCACCAGTGATCAAGCCTTGTGGCTGAGAAGATCCGGTTCCAGTAGTGAACGCTGCGTTTGTCGCGCGTGCAATTCTTTCGCCTAATGCTTCAGCAAGGAACGCGTTCAAGTCGAATGCGTTATCTTGTAGCAATTGCATTGAAACTTTCACTTGAGATGCGTAGTTGTATGCACTCAATTGCTTGTTTGCGAACGTCATATCTTGAACAGTTACCGCAGCAGCTTCAGAAATAAGCGCGCCGTTTGTAGCCGTGTCGTTGATTGTTGGGTAATCCAACAAAGCACCACCCGAAGTGTTCAATTTTTTTGCTAATCTTTCAACCTCACCAGTAAAAAGACTTGCCATATCAAGTTCGTTACTAAAGTCTTGAGGAACTAAGAAGCCACCCAAAGAATCAGTTCCAACAACTTGCGTTGAGGTACCTCTCAATTGAGCCATCATCGAACGTTCGTCGTTGCTTAATGCACTCATTCCGTTGCGAAGGTACTTTTCGAAAGCGCCTTTGCGAGTTGATTTTGGAGCAGCTTCGCGAACTTCAGCGTTTGCGGCTAACTCTTTTTTCATATCGGCAGCACGTTCAAGTGTGTCGATTTGGTCTTTGATGCTTCTTGCATCACTTTCCATTGCGTCAAATTTTGACTTTTCCTCAGCGTTTAGACCACGGCCTTCAGCTTGAGCAGCGTCAACAATAGCCGTTGCGCCTTTGATTACTTCAGCACGTTTACCGCGCAATTCGATGTTTTTCATCGTTTACAGATTTAGAATTTTACTTTTATATAAATAAATGTTGGAATCATCTTCTTTTATTTCAGCTTCAACGGGCGCAACCTCTATCGGCGCAACTGCTTCAACTTTAACTTCGGGTTCTGTTTCCAAATCTCGCGTTGCAATTTCACTTGTAGCGTCCGGGTAAGCCGGTTGCGCTACTGGTGAAACGTCCAACAATCGTGATATCTTTGTGATGATTCGGTATGTTTCGCCATTGCGCTCTTCCCAATAGTCATCACCTATTAAAAACGCAAACGACGATTGATTGATGTCGCCGCGTTTCATTAATTCAATAAGGTCTTTCGCATATGTTGTATTCGGCATTTTCACCTCGTAATACAATCCGCGGTCGTCTGAACTGATGGTCAACGTTCCCGATGACACACGGCCCAAAAGACGATTTTCGTCGTGGTTTAAGTATGCACGAACATCATCACCCATAACATCGCGAAACGCGCCCGGTGCAATTTGTTCGTAGAAACCACCCATATTTTCGGAATCTGAATTGTAAACCGCAGCATAACCGCGCAGTATCACCTCTTCATCTTCACCAATTTCAACGTCTTCCATTCTATACTCAGAACGAACGATCTTGTTTTTTTGTAGTCTTATTTCGCCCGATTCAGAAATGTTGACAACTATTTCGTCGCCATTTTTTCCCATCACACGTTTTTCGATGTTTTTCATTTGCGTTATGTTATTGTTCACCGTCGGTGATTATATCTTGTTTTGCCGCGTCAACCATATTCAATGGTTGTAAGTAGATGTCGCCGCCTTCAATTGGTGGCATATTTTCCAGCTTACGGATATCGTTGGCCGAAATAAATCCCCATTGGCGTCCTTTTGTATAGGCTTCGTAACGCGAACGAACATCGCCACGCAACAATCCATCCATATTAAAACGAACGTAATACTCTGAATCCCTTAAAAATAACTTACGGTTGAATTCTGATTCCCAACGCTTTACCCACGGCAAGATTGTGTTTCTTTGGAATTGGATTCCTTGCTCCTCGATGTTGGCGCGTGTGCTTGAATTTTCTAATGATCCAAGGTAAGCTAATGGAATGCGGAAAAATCTTGCGATATCTTCAACACCGAATTTCCGTGTTGAAATGAATTGTGATTCTTGTGGTGAAATGCTCATTTTTTCAACGCTCATTCCCTCTTCTAAGATTGCCGTCTTGTGACTGTTGTCCATTCCGGAATTCTTTTGAGTCCACGAACGCATTAATCTTTTATATGCTTCATCGGATAAACGTCCCGGATGTGTTAACACCGCTGAAACGTTTGCGCCATTGCCAAAGAATGAACCGCCAAATCTATCGGCTGCTAATCCCAAACCTATGGATTCGCGTGCGGCCTCAAGAACTGATTTTCCAACGATGCCGTCGAAACTTAATCCAACCAAATGGATCATCTCGGAATCGTCAAACGTTTCTTTTCCGTTTACTGTGTAGAACTTTTCATCTTTATACACCTTAACTTCAACGTGATTCGCATGAACCGGGATCAATCGTTTTGGTGTACCCGCTTGATCGCGTTGTATAATGATAAACGCGTTCCCATGTAGACACAAATTCGCTTGACACATTTCACGAAAGGTGAAGTCCGTCATCATTGAATTCGGGTGATGTATAAGTTTGTTGATTGGGTGAGATTCAGCAGTTGACACAACGCCGTCTTTCGTTTGCTTAACGTCCCACGGCAATGCGGCCATCGTTTCCGATATAACACGAACGGCACCAAATACGGCCGACAATTGCATTGCTGAATTTTCTGTGATTGCGATCCCCGTCGCTGAACCATTGTCGCCAAAGAGCCATTCGGCTGGATTCGACAAAGATGTTGATGGGCGGTTCGGATTGCTTCTAAACGCTCCGATTATTCGCCCAAATAAATTTTGATTTTCGGCCATCCGTTTGAAAATGATTGTACAATTCGGGGTCAATATACGTTATCATTTGCAACGTGCAAAAATAAAAAAAGGGACGTCACCACAACGCCCCTTCAACCAAACACCAAATGGATCAGATCGATCCATGGTTCCCTAAATGCTTTTATGTACCGCCGTTTTTCTTTTTAATCTTTCATCTAATGCCGCTTTAGAAAATGAAACGTAGCGCGTGCATTCCTTTAACACAATACCCAACGGCGTGATTGATTCAACAAAGAACTCTTTTCCCGTTCGCGTCATCTCTATGATGTCGCCTTTTTTTATGTCGTCAACTGGATTCATATCGTGAATATACTCAATTTGTTTGATTCGCTTGCACATCCGTGCGAAAAACATCAACCATTTCGCCCTCTAAGATAATGCGAATGATATATCCATCACCCGTTTGCGCTATCCACGGCGTGAACCCGCATTCAAAAAGCCTTAATCCCAATTGTCTTGCGTCGTTTATCTTCATCATAACATTCTGATTTCTTGTGATTCGTATGTTGACGTGCCGGAAACGTCTTTCCCTTCCATCGTAATCATCTCACCCAACGCCATAATCATTGCAATAATGCCGTCAATCTTATCACCCGCCTTTGACTTAGAGAACTTTATATTTTCCGCATCGTCTTTTTTAGTGACAACGTTCGCCGCCATCCATCGCAACATTCCATTTCCGCCGTGATGCAACAATTTTTTTTTGATTAAAATTTCGGCGTTCTTAATTGGCGCAGTCATTGAAATAAAGCCTTGACCAAACGGATCCATTTCAATACCGGCATCCGTTAGGTTAGCGACCAATGAATTTGAGTTCCAGCGGTCAAACGCTATCGATTGAAGGTCATAAAGTTCCGCTGATTCTTTGATCACCCGCTCAATCACCGCGTAGTCGGTTGAATTGCCTTCCGTGACAATCAATTCCTTATCTTTAATAAAGGTGTCATACGATCCGCCGGGCTGGTTTCTACGCCTTTCAACGGCGGCTTGTGAAACAAACATTTTAGCAACCACCTTAATTGACCCATCGTCCATTGGGAACACCATAACAAACGCACAAACATCCTCAACCGCGGCCAAATCCAATCCGGCGTAGCACTTGCGGCCCTTTAAAATTTCAACATCTACCACTCCGGACGATTCCATCCATTGTGCATCGGCTATCCAAGACGCCAAAGAGTTGACCCATTGATTCAAATGCAGTTGACGGAATGCAATTTCTGCGGATGGCAATGACTTCGCTTCGCGTGACATCTTTTCGAAATATTCGGGTTTAATAGAAACGCCATAGTTTGGATTTGACTTTTTCCAAACCTCAACATCGTGAATATCTTCACCGGGATTTGCTTCATATATACAAGGCAAAAACGTTTCATCTTCAACAACACCCGTTTCAACCTTTTTTCCATAGGAGTATAGTTCGTAACAAACGGAAGTCGGATCAAACAAACCGGCCGTTGTGATCGCAATCATTAATGGTTCACGCCTTGCACCTTGTGACGTCGCCATGACATCCCAAAGATCACGGTTCTTAGCGACGTGAAGTTCATCGTACACACAAAGGCTTGCCGATGTGCCGTGCAGCGTCCCAGCTTCCGCGGCGACTGCTTTCAAATATGAGTTCGTGCCATTCAACACAATTGAGTTTTGGAAGATCTTACATTCCCGCATCAAGATTGGTGAGTTGCGAACCATTTGTTTGATGACATCAAAAACGATTTTCGCTTGTTCGCGTGATGATGCGCAACAATATATTTCTGCACCGGGTTCACGAATAACAAAGAACACCGCCAAAGCAATCGCGGCAACCAAATTCGACTTACCATTTTTACGCGGAATCTGTACGTAAGACGTTCGGTATTGCCGGCGGCCATTGTCGTTCATCGTTCCAAACAATTGTCGGATGTATTCTTTCTGCCACTCTTCCAACAAAAACGGTTGGTTTGCCAATTCACCTTTCACGTGCGTACATATACGCTCAATGAAATTGATGATCCGGTTGGCTTTTTTTTCGTCGTAATACATTAAAACATTTTCGTTTGATTGCTTTTTTCTTCTTGATGTGTCAACCTTTCCATTGCAACGGCGTGATATTTTTCATCAATTTCAAAACCTATAAATTCGCGATTTTCTTTTTTAGCCATTGCGCATTCTGTTCCGCTTCCAGCAAATGGAACCAATACCAAATCATTGGGGCGCGAACACGTCAACAACAATGCGCGCGTCAATTTTTCGGGTTTTCTCGTTGGGTGCTTGTATTCTGTATTCATTGCGGATTCGTTATTGAATCGCATCACCTCGTTGATGTTTAAGAAATTATCAAACGGACGGCGCAAATCTTCGTATTCACGGCGCAAATCTTCGTATGATTTTTTGAAAAACTTTGTCGAATTAGATAAAAAATTGTAAGATTTTTCAGTTATAAACATCCAATTTTTTTCATTGTTAATAATTTTATTTCTTGTTTTTTCACTATATCCGCAAATATTATTTATGTCTTTCGTGGTTATACCCGCCTTTTTTCTTTCGTTCATCAAGTAGTCTTGAAAATGATTTCTAATGTAAGACGGTTCAAATCCATCTTTGCAATCATTGATTTTATCATACATCAAAACGCGTTCGGTACACGGTGCAAATGAACGCAGTCCGTCGGACTTATTCAAGCCCATAAAATTTTCACCTTTATGCCAAACTAAGTTGTTTAATAAATTAAAATGTTTATCAAAAATGATTTGAGCATATGCGATGCGCTTGTCATCACCGTACCAAAACAACGTGCCGTTGTCGGACAATAATCGTTTGCATTCAATCGCCCACTTTTCGACATCCTTCAAATATTCATCAAAAGAATTCCACACGAAATCGAAATCGCCACGAACTTCAAAATATGGCGGATCGGCAATAATTAGATTCACCGAACCATCGGGCAAATCGTTCGCCATCCAATCGGCGTGGTGTATTGTGTTTTTTTCCATCAGTCCAATAAGTCTTCAAGTGTCTGAATCTTTTCTTTCATCTCAATCTTTGCGCGCGATGATGCGGTCAATCCAAATTCGGTCATCATCTTTTTAATCTTGTCCCATGACTGATTCATCAACGCGACTTCCGGGCGTGGACGCCACATCAAATCACCTTGCGTTGTAGTCGTGGAATATGTTGGCCCGTGTTCCTTAACAACGGCGCGCGTTGTTTGATAATCTTCCCACGCATCCGCCAACATTTGTAAAGCCATCCCATCGATCTCAGCAATGACGCCTAAATCATCTAGCTTTTTGACCAACCAATCAAACGTTTCGTTTGCATTTTGGATCGTCGGAGCCAATGGAATGCCGTCGGCTTCAAATCTGTTTTTGTGTCGTGCTGGTTCAAAAGTTCCTTGAGCCTTCAACATCGCGGTTGGTTTTGGTTTTCTACCTTTTCCCATTTTTTATCATTTCAAAACGTTTATTGCCCATATTTTAACTTTAACCCCCTCAAAATTGCGTTTGTACGTCTCTTTG
>Ga0222629_1000348_pt1 | contig 16046 bp, 23 predicted proteins | sample AntAcemetagenom1_FD_179847 | JGI IMG/M metagenome (GOLD analysis project Ga0222629, IMG submission 179847) | Saline water microbial communities from Ace Lake, Antarctica - #1 | ecosystem: Environmental > Aquatic > Non-marine Saline and Alkaline > Saline | place: Antarctica: Ace Lake | collected... | reverse complement strand
CAATGGTACTATCATCAACCTAAACTAAACAAGGGGGTCGAAATCTAAGCAGTACTGAAAGCAAACGGTAGAGGACTTGTTAGGCATTAGATAACTGCCTCTGTTCGCCTGTCAATCTTTTTTTTTTCAATACCTTAAATGGCTATAAATATAGACATGACTACAGATATACACAACTTATTGGAGGGAAACAATGACGAAGAACCCTTTAGTATTAACGATCAGCAAATGGATGTTTAGAGCATACATCATATGGTCTATATGTGCTGACATTACAATCATATCAGGTTTAGTGTATTATTTCTTTCTACTCTAAACTCATTGTGTTTTCGTACTTTTTTTTTCTAAAATTTTCTCGTGGGAATTTTTATATATATTAGAGTATTACAATTATATAAAGGAGACGATATATATGGGTATTGACAACAGAGCATCATCACTTCACAGACATCTTGATAAGCAGATATCAAGGCTTGAAACAAAGACTTCACATAATGCAGAACTAATAAGAGACCTCAAAAAACAAAAACTTAAAATAAAGGATAGACTTGACACCATCTCTATAAAGGAGAGTAAAAAGTCAAAGAAAGAGATTCAATCAAGATATAAGAATATACAGCTTGATTTGTTTCTTCAAGGACAAAAAAAATATGCTACACAAAATAAGTGATTTCGTTCATAAGATTAAAGTCATGAATGAAATGGCCCATAAGTTATATACAATGAAGTATTCAATACCTAAGGCGACACAATCCTCTATTCTTAATCAAATAGAACAGATACAAGCAATGGCATTGAGTATTGCAAATGATAAGGGTGATTACAGTCGTTTAGATGATACCGTACCAAAACGCAGCGTTAGAGATAAGATGATCGAAGATGATGGTGGTTGGTAAAACAATCGTACACACAAGAGAGGTGACTTGCCGTGATGGTGACCACCCTCTTGTGTATTATGTTATTGGTAGAACAAATGAGGTCGTTTGTGGGTATTGTAATAAGACCTTTGTTTATGTAAAAAAACCCTCAAAAAATCTCTTATAAATATGAGTATGATAAAAAGTTTTAAAGAAGTAGAAAATATTGATTTGGTATGTGAAGGTATGTACCAAGACTTAGAGATAACAGAAGCAGAGTATCAAGGTAAGACGGTGAAACTCAACGACCCCATAAGAGGTGGTAGTAAGAAGTTCTATGTTTATGTTAAAGATGGTGATCGAATAAAGAAAGTATCCTTTGGTGATACGACTGGTTTAAGCATCAAAAGAGACGACCCAGCGAGAAGAAAGTCTTTTCGTGCAAGACATAGATGCGATACGGCAAAAGACAAAACAAGTGCAAGATATTGGAGCTGCTATCAATGGCGAGCCAATGCACCAGTGAACAACTAAAATAATATCACGACTTGTATTCCCCAATAAAAAATATATAAATACTATGAATATTATGATTACTCGGTGAGCGAGATATCAAAAATCCTTAAGGAGAAAAGTACAATGATTAAATATACAACTGCTTTATTAGCAGTATTATTCACGACAGCTGTTTCTGCAGCTGAGATAACACCGTATGGTACCTTTAATTATAAATGGTCCCATGATGAAAACACTTCTGGTGTTGCAAACGACAAACTAGGAGATAATGGTTCTAAGATAGGTATTAGTATTACCGAAGAATCATTAGAAGGTTCTTCTATTGGTGCCTTTGCTCTATTAGAAGTTGGTGTAGATACTGATGATGATGCTTCGAATACATTTGATTCAAGACTAGCCTATGTAGGTGTATCAACAGACCTTGGAAATATTTCTGCTGGTCGTCAATCCCATCCTTATACAGATAATGTTGCTACAACAGCAAGTGTCTTTGAAGTCTATGGTGGGAGTGCTTCTCATTCTCACGGAACAAGAAGTTCTAACTCATTAGCATATTCAAATACAATAGGTAAAATATCTATTGATGCTTTGACTGTTGTTGATGGTGCTTCTGGTCAAGATAATGGTTGGGATTCATATGAATGGTCAGCTTCTACTGAAATACTAGATAGTCAAGTATCAGTAGGTTTTGCTGATGATGTTGCAAGTGATATATCATACTATGGTGTTGGTGCAACAACTGATTTAGGTCCACTAAGTGTGGCGTCTAGTTATACAATTAAAGATGCTGTTACTGATTTATCAGCATATGAAGTCGCTGCCACTTATAAACTACTTACAGTAGGTTATGGTGATTTAGAAGGAACAGGAAATTATACAACTGTTGGTGTTTCAAAATCACTAACAAAGGGATTGACTGTTTTTGCTGAAACTCAAATGGCAGATTTAGATACTGGTACAGACACAACTTCATGGTCTATCGGTTCTAAATTTAGTTTCTAATATATTTGAAGTTAATAGTATCCCCTATTTTATAGGGGGTGCTTTCTATTTAATTTTTCCATTAATAAAATTCAATTCTTCAATACTATAAGGCCACATTAGGAATAAAATCGTTTATATAAACTAGAGTAACGATTACCATTAATTGATAAGCTATCTAAATGTTTCATTCTAAATTCTAAATCGGCATGATCTTCACTCTTAGCGAGATAATCTTCATGTGCTTCTTGGTTAGTTTTTGCCCAAGTAAAAATAAGTTTAATAAGTTTTTTCATTTTTTCATTCCTTTCTGAACTGCGAAAGATTCAATCGCCGACCTCCAGTCGGAGCCATATTCATTTTGAAAGTACCGAATAAGCTCAGGGGAGATGCCGCTATAAGAATCATCCATAAAATTATAGTTAATAGAAAATAGTTTGGTAAAGTTTTTAAAAAGTTTTGACATTGTAGTCCTTTCATTCACAAAATATTTAGAGAAGAAAGTATTGAGTTCTCTTTGTTATTTTGATACGACACCTATGCGTTTTTGATATAGTGTCTCCACCACATCTTACATACTACATATATAATTCTTGGTTATTATAAGTACTCATGTGCGTCCTTCAGAGACCCCTCCAAGCTAGCTTGGAACCAGAGTTAAGAGTTCTTAGTAATGGTCTTGCGATAGTTGTATGATAGCATAATGTATGACTTTAAATAGGTCGTTCTTATTGCGGCCATCTTTCTTACCATATCTTTGAGCATACTTTAGAATGTTACCCATACAGAAACCTGTACCATGACCTTGGTCAATGATAGTCTCGGTTGCCTGTCTAGTCACATCTTTGGCATAGTGTGAACCATAAGTATTATTAATATAGTTTATGATATCGTCTAGTATTTGATCTTCTCTAAATTTATATTCTGGCATTGTTTCCTTTCATTTGTTTTTGTTGTTTTGTGTATTGCATATTGACATTTTTAATTATTTTACTTCTAATGCCAGTAGGAGATAAACCTAACATTTTACAGTAATCAACGAATTGTGGGTCGTTTCCTACAATCCAGTCAATTGCTGATTTTTTGTGTTTAAGGTATTTCTTGTTTCTACCTTGATAACCAGCATCTTCTACAGCTTGCATGATTATTTTCATTATAAAATTTCCTTCATTTTCCATTATTATTAGTCTCCTATTATTTGTGAAAAGTACGCCCAACATTGGTCGCCATTTTCAGATTGATATCCGATTGATCCTAAATAGTCGAGGTCAGTATCATATTCTGAAATATGAGCACCTAGTTCTCCTGCAGGATCTTCTAGTTTAGTTGCAATTGATATGTCAGTAATTTTGCCATATCTCATGTTCGATCCGCAAGGTCTTGGACTTACGGCCACTTCGTCACCTATTTTAATTAACATGATTCTCCTCATCTTTTAGTCTTGCATATAATTCAACCGCCATGTTCAACTGACTAGCAAGTTCTGGCCATTTTGAAACGAGACTGTAAATAAACAAGTCTCTTTGGTTTACATCCATTCTTGCTATTTGCTCAACAGCTTCGTTAGCAATAACTTCATTCATAACTTCGATAGTATCCATAATATAATCCTTTCTATTGATTTATTAATTCTTTGTAGGCTAATTCACTTGCTTCTTCATATGAATAACCTAGTTCTTCGTATTTTTCTACGAGTGCGTCATATTGGGCATTTATCATTATAGATAAATCCTCTGTGGCATATCTTCATCAGTAATGTCAAATGCCCACTGGTCCCATCTTTCTTTTTCTGTGCCTCTCAGGCAAGAATCCTTAATCACATACGGTCCAACTACAGACTGTATTGCTTCTTTGACCAAGTCTACTTCATAACTGAAATCGATTCCGTTCACATATAAAGCACCTCCAGTCCACTCTAACTCAATGATCTTGTAATCAAGTGCTGATCTGACTGATTTTTCAATTTCTTTATTCATGATTATGCTATCTCCTGTTCTAGAATCTCTTTTAGTTCAGATTCGTTATTGATGCCTATTAAATCCCAATCAATACTTTTCTCTCTTGCTTCATCACAAGCTTGAGCAACTGTTAAATTTTTATTTTTAACGTCATTGATTAGTTCTTCGAGATATTGTTCTGCTGTATCCCACAGCCAGTCTTTCACTTTTCCCATTATTTGTTCTCCTTATAATGTGTAATGTTAATAATTCTTCTTTCTGCTTTTTCTTTTTTGTATTGTTTGATTAGTAGGTGGCACAGAAGTGCCACTCCTAAAATTAAAAATAAATCGGCGCCGTTCATTATGCAGCCTCCATCATACTAAAAGGAACTCTATACTCACGACCATTAAATTCAACAATCGCTTTTTTGATGTTAATCTCTTTAATAATACCATTGAAGATTTCTCTTTTAGAATTGATTAACACTTTATCGCCAACTTTAAAAGTTCTACGAAGCATCTTAGAAAGATTTTCTCTTCTAAATTTAACGGCATAAACAACTTCGTTTAGTTCTTTAGGTGACATCATCCCAATTTTACTGATTATTTGATTGATTTTCATAATATAGTTTTCCTTTCGACTAGTTTAAGTATAAGGGACCTGTCCATTGCATAAAGTAGTTACCCTCTAGAACATTTCCTCTTGGTTGATTAAGTGCAGGTGCAGCCCAACTTGCAGCCTTTAAAACATCACCTACTTTGAAATGTTTAAATGCTTTCTTTACAATAAAGGAGTGAACCATATTTTTACTAATTACTTTAATATACTTCTGTCCTTCTTTTATATCCCACTTGTTAGCAAATTCATTTTGCATATTTTTATTATCACAAAATTTATTGTAATCTTCATTAGAAGCGTTGATTAAATTATTGATACCTTCATCAATAGTTTTTGCAGGGTTTTTTATTTTTATCATATTGTAGTCCTTTCGTTTGGTTGATTATGTATCCATTATACACGAAAAAGAGCATATTGCAAGAAAAAAATGGATTATTATGTAAAATAAAACCCTTATTTTTCAACAAATTGGGGGTGCAGAATGTCGCACACTCAAAACCCTTTATTTTCTGCGATTTTTCTTGTTTTTTTGTCATTTTTTCGATTATGTATCCAGTATACACTAATCAAAGCGTAAGTCAAGAAAAAAATGGTCTAAAAAACCCTTATTTTCTGCGATTTTGTGGAATAAATCCATTTTTATTCAAAAAAGTCTGTAAAATCACTATATTTTAGGGGGTTTGCAAATTTCTTATAAATAGTTTATATAAAATTAAAGGGAAAAACCAATGTACGAGTATAAATGCAAAATTATTAAAATCATTGACGGAGATACCGTTGATGTAGACCTTGATTTGGGATTTGGTGTCTGGCTCAGAGACGAAAGAGTAAGAATTATGGGCATTGATACTCCAGAATCAAGAACAAGCGATCCAATAGAAAAGATTTTTGGTCTTGCTGCTAAAGAAAGAGTAAGCCACTTACTAGGAGATGATGCAACTCTATTATCACAAGTAAAAGGTAACGGAGAAAACATGAAAGGTAAGTTTGGTCGTATTCTTGGTGATTTCAGAACACCACAAGGTGACTTATTAACTTCTAAGTTAATGGAAGAAGGTCATGCTGTAGCATATACAGGTGGTAATAAAGAAAAGATTCAAATGAAACATTTAGAGAACAGACAAAGACTGGTTAATGAAGGCAAAGTTAATGTTGATGGTATGGAAATAACCAAACCTGCATTAGTACAAAAGCCTATCGTTGAAGAAGTTGTTGAAGAGGTTTCAGAACCTGTTAAAAAAACAACTAAGAAAAAAACTACTAAAAAGAAATAGGAGATTATTATGAAATTTTTATCAAAGTTGTGGAAAAAATTGGGCAAAGGAACTGAAGTAGAACCAGAAGCAAAACCAGTAAAGAAAACACCAACAGTTAAAAAGGTAACAAAGAAGAAAACTAAAAAGAAAACTGCAAAGAAAAAATAATGAGAGGCGTTTTTGTTATTAAAGACAAAGGTGAACTTTTAGAGTTTAGTGATTATGACGACATACCTAAAAGTTTTGACAATGTTATAAGATTTGAACCTACTTCTCCTGAACCTCCTCATACAGAGGAAGAACATGAGGAGATGGAAAATTATAACGACAAGTTAAAAGAGTTAATGAAAAGAGAAAAAAATTAATGCCTGCTGTAACAAGAATTGGTGATGCTGATGTAGCACATTGTAGTGGTATGACAAGAGCACAAGGTTCTTCAAATGTATTTGCTAATGGCATAGGTGTGTCAAGACAAGGTGATGTGAATACTACTCACTTGTTACCTGGTGCTCCTTGTCCAGCACATACAGCAGGAATTACCTCTGGATCAGGAACTGTGTTTGTTAATGGTAAAGGGTGCGGTCGTGTTGGTGACGGCATAAGTGCTTGTACATCTGTGGCTGCAGGATCATCAAATGTATTTGCAGGTTAACGGTATAAATATACCAAGGAGAGATTACTAAATGTCAAGGTATGACGCTACACAAACAAACGAAAGTTCAAGAAGTTCTAGAACATATAAAGATTTAGATTTAGATTTTCAAAAAAATATTGCAACTAGTGATATACAAAAACTTACGGATGTTGAGGCAGTAAAAAGAAGTGTAAGAAACTTGATTAATACAAATCATTATGAAAGACCTTTTCATCCTGAAATTGGGTCTAATCTAAGAGCGATGTTATTTGAAAATATATCTCCACAAATGACCCATGTTATTGGTAAACAAATAGATTTATTAATTAAAAATTATGAACCAAGATGTAGACTAGTTCAAGTTAATGTAAAACCAATGATAGACAGAAATTCATATGCTGCTACAATATCCTTTTATGTAGTTAATTATCCAGAACCAGTACAAGTAGAAACATTTTTAGAAAGATTAAGATAAAATGGCAACCAAATTAGAAATATCAGAATTAGATTTTGATGGTATAAAAGATAATTTAAAAAACTTCTTATCTCAACAAGACGAATTTAGAGATTACGACTTTGAAGGATCTGGTATGTCTGTTCTTTTAGATGTACTTGCCTATAACACACACTATTTAGGATACAATGCTAATATGTTAGCAAATGAAATGTTTTTAGATAGTGCTGATTTAAGATCAAGTGTTGTATCATTAGCAAAACAAGTGGGATATACTCCAACTAGTGCAGCAGCATCAACCGCTGTTATTAATATTACAGTCAATAATGCTTCTGGTCCTTCTCTTACTATGGTAAGAGGAACAAAATTTTCAACTACTGTGAATGGAACAAGTTATTCTTTTGTAACAAACGCCGATATTAGTATTACACCAGCTTCTGGTGTTTATGTTTTCAATAATGTTACAATTTATGAAGGCACATATTTAAATTACAAATATACTGTTAATACATCTGATACAGATCAAAGATTTATTATACCAAATGATAATGTGGACACAAGAACACTATCTATCAAAATTCAAGAATCTTCATCTGATTCTACAATAAACACATATAGACTTGCAACTGGTATTACAGAAATAGATTCAACATCTAAAGTTTATTTTTTACAAGAAGTTGAGGGTGGGAGATATGAAGTTTATTTTGGTGATGGTGTTTTAGGACAAGTTGTGGCTGATGGTAATATTATTATTATGGATTACATTAATACAAATAGAGCAGAGGCAAATGGTGCCACAACATTTACATTAGGTGGAACTATTGGTGGGTTTTCAAGTGCAACAATAACAACTATAAGTAATGCTTCTGAAGGATCAGATCCAGAATCAATTTCATCAATTAAATATAATGCACCAAGAGATTATACAGCACAGGATCGTGCGGTCACAGCAAACGATTACAAAGTTTTAGTTAAAAGTTTATATGCAAATGCCCAATCTGTACAGGTATATGGTGGTGAAGATGCCGCTGTGCCTGATTATGGTAAAGTTTATATTTCGATTAAAGCAAAATCAGGATCTACTTTAACTCAAGCAACAAAGGCAAGTGTCGTAACAAGTCTTAAACAATATGCTGTTGCTTCTGTAACACCTATAATTATTGATCCAGAAACAACTTACTTAACTCTTACAACTAACTTTAAATATAATTCTGGCGCCACATCAAAAGATGTAAGCACACTTCAAACAAATGTGCTTTCTACTATATCAACATATGGTAACAATACATTGGAAAATTTCACTGGTATTTTTAGACACTCAAAATTAACAGAAAATATTAATAATGCTGATACTTCTATTTTAAGTAATATCACAACAGTTAAGCTGTATAAGTATATTATACCAACTTTAAGTTCAGCACTCAAATACACACTTTCATTTAATAATGCATTTTACAACCCACACTCTGGACATAATTCAGATGCAGGTGGAGTAATTTCATCAACTGGTTTTAAAATTAGTGGCGATACAGTTAATGAGCATTTTTTAGATGATGATGGTGCTGGAAATATAAGACTTTACTATTTAAATGGCACAACTAGAATATATACAACTTCAACTTATGGAACAGTTAGTTATACTACAGGAGAAGTTATCTTAACATCAGCAAATATAACAAGCATCTCAAATGTTGATGGTGTCGCTAGTACACAGATTAGAGTATTTGCTATTCCAAACTCTAATGATATTGTTCCAGTTCGTAATCAGGTTTTATCAATAGATACAACTAACTCAACTATTACTGGAGATGTAGATACTGTAGAAAGTGGTAGTTCACAGGCAGGGACATCATACACCACAACAAGCAGTTATTCATCATATTAATGGATAGCAATGACAACATTTAAAAAAACAAATAAGAGAAAATTATCTAATCTTGTAAAGCAACAATTACCTGAATTTGTTTTAACAGATCATCCTAAATTTGCTGAATTTATTGCTTCTTATTTTCTTTTTTTAGAATCTGCTGAATTATCATTAACATCTTTTACCGAAATTGATAATATACTTTTAGAGACTGAAGGTACTATAGACAGCTATCTTTTACTAGATAGAACAAATGGGTTCAATTTAGACACTGGCGATAAACTTGTTGATGAACAACTTTCTTTTTCAGGAACATTTCAAAAAGGCGAAACAATCACTGGATCGACTTCTGGTGCTACCTCAAATATTTTAGCTGAAGATTTTACTAACTCTAGATATATGGTTACTGCCAACAATGGTTGGATTACTGGTGAGTTGGTTACTGGCTCAACATCAGGTGCTACTGCATATGTTGGTAGATATCGTGCTAACCCAATTGAAAATATCCAACAACTTTTAAACTACTCTGATCCTGACCATACAATAAGCGATTTCTTATCACAAATGAAAGAGGAATTTCTTAATACAATTCCTGTAAATACGGCTGACGCTTTAAGCACAAGAAAATTAATTAAAAATATTAAATCACTATATCGTGCAAAAGGAACTGATAAAGCTCATAAAGCATTTTTTAGATTGTTATTTAATGACACTTCAAGTGTTTACAAACCTACTGTGGATATGTTACGAGTATCAGATGGTAAGTTTTCTAAAAATACATTTATTCGTTGTACTCAAACAACAACACAAGCCTTTAATAATCCTATATTTTTAATTGGTCAAGAACTTACACAAGCAAATAATCCTGCTGATGATACCATAAATGATGCTTCAGCAATTGTTGAAAATGTTACAATATTCCAAGAAGGGTCAATTGTTGTTTCCGAGATTGAAATTAATCCAGAAACAGTAGTTGGAACTTTTATTAATGGAGAAGTCCTTCAAGGACAAAGTTCACAAGATGAAAATATAATTATTAAGGTCACATTAAGTCAAGCACTATCAACTACAACAATAACAAATGACGGTTCAACACTAACAGTTGGTGATGAAGCTGTGGTGTCTGGTGGAGCTGGCAGTGGTGCTCGTGTACAAGTTTTAGATATTTCAGGTGCAGGTGTTGATGAGGTTATAGTTGATGTTGGTGGTAGTGATTATGAGATTGGAGATACAGTTACATTTAGTTCAGGAACTGCTGAAGCAAAAGTTTCTATTGTTAATGGCGGATTTGCACCAGAGACAGGTAGTGTTGATGTTCATGTTGAGTTAGAATCAGGAACAATTACAGGCGGAGGTTCTGGTGATTTATTATTAGAAGATTATGGTGATGGTACTATAGGTAAGTTTTTAGATTCTGCTTCTCAAATGATTGAAAGAGAAGTTAGAATTGAATTAGAAAATGAAGTTGGTGAAATATTATTAGAAGAACATGATTCACAAACATCTGAAACCTCTTTTCTTCTTGGTCAAGAATCTGAATTGGATATTCCATATAATATAGAAGATGATGACCATATTGTTTTAGAGGATAATGTAGCAAATGAAGGATATGTGGGTGATAAAATTGTACAAGAAAATGCTACAGGCACTGGTGATATAACTGACATACGAATGGTTGCAAGCGGTGGTGGTTACACAACTTTACCAACTGCAACGATTACTACTGGGAAGAGATTTATAGGATTAGAAACTGATACCTTTAGACAGCGTTTAGGAATAATTGAATTAGAAGGTTCACCTCCAGAGACCTTTCAGTTTGCATTAGAGAATGAAGATGGTTCGCTTGTAGCAGAAAAAAATTTGGGAACTTCTGGTAGTGATTACTTCATTAATGAGTCCTTTGATTTAGGAACTATAGCAACTAATTTATATAATTCGCTGCCCGGTTTTATAGAATTTGAACAAGGCTCTGGAAATATATTAGATGAGCAAGAATCAACGGTGACTATTGTATCAACTAGTACTGCTGGTCTAGGTCGAATTGAGTTAGAAAGTGGTGGCAATTTATTAGATGAAACATTTGATGGCGCAAGTGTAACCGTTATACCTTTTAGTGCTGAGATTGGTCGAGCTACATCGCTTAATATTATTGAACATGGAATAGATTACACTTCTGCTCCAACATTTTTATTTCCTCATTATGTTGTACTCAAAACAGTTTCAGGAACAATAACAGAAGGTGAAACATTTACAAGTAATATTAGTGGTGCAACAGGAACGGTTATTGATTTTACAGCACCTCTTTTAAAATACACAGCAACATCAAGTTCGTTAGTTGCTGAAGATACTATTACATTTTCGGGCACTACAACTGCTCTAGTAATAAAATCTAATCAACTTACTGGTACAGGAACAATATCAACTGTTGTTAGTACAAGAGGAAAATATATAAATCAAGATGGTCATTTATCAGAATTTACTAAAAAGATTCAAGATAGTTTATACTATCAAGACTATTCTTATGTTATAAGAGTTGGTCAATCAATTAATAACTGGCGAGACGCTTTAAAGAAAGCAGTTCACCCTTCTGGATTCTATGTAACAGGTGAAGTTAATATTGCTTCAAATATAAACGCCCAAATAAAACAACCTGTTGGCGCCACATTATCTTCTGGATTATTCTCTGGCACATCTGATAGTCCTATCTATATGAGATTGAATACTCTATTCTCTACATTCTTTGGTAGACGAACAGGTGTTGGATTAAAGTTTATGAGTAATGGTATCGAATTAGATGGTAAAACAAAAGTATCATCAGCTGTCGCAAGAACAGGTATACCTGTAACTGTTTCAGATGACTTCAACGATCCTAATACAAACAGCGAAAAAGAATTAAATTTATCTCCAGAAACAACAATAGAACTAGAACAAAGAAATAGAAACAGTTTCTACGACTTAAATACTTATACAGTTCGAGGAGCATTAGTTAGAAATGGTTATGCATATGGCGGACCTAGATTAAGAAATCTTAAAACATATGCTCTCAACTTGTTTGCACATAGTAATGGTATATTATTAGAAGGTGCGACAGAAACAGGCAACTCAAACATTAAACTAGAAACCGAATCTGGTGTACTTACAAGTGAATTTGGCGCTTCTGCAAGTACAACAATTTCAGATTGGGCGCAATTACGATTTACTGGTAGTTTAAATTCAAGTGTTGATGGTGAAACTATAAGATTTCAAGATATAGTGGGAACAAACAATAATTTGAATCATAAAACTAATTTTGCATTTCCTACGGACATAACACAGGAGCCTTCATAAACTCTTATAAATAAAAGAGAAGAAACTTATTAAATTAATGGGAAAATAAAATGGCAGCAATTATAACAAACAAATTCAGAATAAATAATGCCGAACAATTCGTTGAATCCTTTAGTGAAACAGCGAACACTACATACTATTTGTTCATAGGAAGAGCCCACGCTTGGGCATCTGATGTTGACGCACAAGGAAATACAATAACAGAAGGCACAGATGCATCACCACCTACACCAAATGATGATGTAACTTCAGAATTTTATAACTATGATGATATGTTAGGGGCAAAACTTATTGCTTCAACCGACATATCTCATGTAATACCAAGAAGAAACTGGACAACAGGCACTACTTATGATATGTATGAACACAACATTAGTTCATCAAATGCTGCAGCGAGTGGTGCAACAAATCTTTTTGATTCAACTTATGTTGTAATGAACAGTTCTTATGCTGTTTACAAAGTTATAGAAAATGACGGTGCAACTGCTTCAACAGTAGAACCAACTTCTACATCAAATTCAATTTTTGCTACATCTGATGGTTATAGATGGAAGTATATGTATTCTTTAACATCCGCTGAAACTCTTAACTTTATGTCAACAGACTTTATTCATTGCTCAACAGATTCTACCGTATCAGCCGCTGCCGTTGATGGTGCGTTAGACACAGCATTAGTTGTCGCTGGTGGTTCAAGTTATAACACTTCATCTGGTGCAACGATTTCTGCAATTCCAATTCGAGGTGATGGTTCATCTGGTGTTGCTTCAGTAGTGATTAGTTCTGGTGCTGTCGCTTCAGTTTCTATTACAACTGCTGGAACAGGATACACTTATGCATATATCCGTGATGCAGATATTATCGCAGCGACAAACGCTGGTGGTGCTGGTTCTGGTGCAAATATTAATATAATTATTCCACCTAAAGGTGGCCACGGTTATAACGCTGTAAAAGAATTGGGCGGCTTCTATGTGATGATGAATAAATCACTTGTTGGTATTGAAGGCACATCAGATATTGGTGTTGCAAATGATTTTAGAAGAATAGGTTTATTAAAAGATCCTTATAACTTTGGAACAACAACAATTGCAACTGCAAGTACTAGACGACAAATCTATGCTGCTGTATTCTCATCTGTATCAGGAACATTTGTTGCTGATGAAGAAATCAATCAGGCGACTACAGGTGCTGTTGGTAAAGTTATTGAGTATGATTCAACAAACAAAATTTTATTCTGGTATCAAACTAGATTTCCAGATGTTGGAACAGATACGAATGGTAACTTAACAGCGTTTAGTGGTGCAAATGCAATCACAGGACAAACTTCAAGTGCTGCTGCAACTCCAAATACAAGTAGTTCTGCTACTACTAATGGAGTAGTTTTTGCTTCTGGTTACTCAAATCCAGAACTTGCATACGATTCAGGAGACATAATTTATGTTGAAGAAAGAAGTCCTATAACAAGGGCGTCAGACCAAACAGAAAATATTAAACTGATTATAGAATTTTAGTAAAGGAATATAATGCCATCAAAAACTGATTTTAATGTTAGTCCCTATTATGATGACTTTTCGGAAGATAAAAAATTCCATAGGGTCATGTATCGACCAGCGTTCGCTGTTCAAGCAAGAGAACTAACAACTCAACAATCTATTAACCAAAATCAACTTGAAAAAATGGGTGACCATTTATTCAAACACGGCGCAATGGTTATTCCAGGTCAAATTAATATTGACGCATATTATTATGCTGTAAAACTTACCTCATTCTCAGGAACATTAGCAAACTTTAATGGAAGTAATTTAACAGGCGGAACATCTGGCGTTGTTGCTCAAGTTGTAGGAACTGTTGCTACTGATGGTACTGATCCAGACACTTTATTTGTAAAATATAAAAACTCAGGAACAGACAATGTTTCAAATGTGTTTACTGATGGAGAAACTTTAACAAGTGGTGCTTCTACAGGTGAAACAGCTGTATGTAGTACAACCGCAACTGGTTCTGCTGTTTCTATAGATGCTGGTACATATTACATTAATGGTTTTTTTGTTGATGTTGTACAACAAACATTAGTATTAGAAAAATATTCATCCACACCAAGTTATCGTGTTGGTTTAACAATAAATGAATCCTTTATAACATCAACAGATGATACAACTTTATTAGACAATGCAACTGGTTCATCAAACGCAAATGCAAGTGGTGCTCATAGATTTAAAATAGAATTAATATTAGCAAAATTAGATATAACTTCTACTGCTGATGCCAGTTTTGTTGAGTTAGCAGCAATTCAAAATGGTATAATAAAACACAAAGTAGAAAAAACTCAATATAACATACTTGAACAAACTTTAGCAAGAAGAACTTTTGATGAATCTGGTGACTATTATATTGATCCTTTTGATATAGAGATAAGAGAAAATTTATTATCAGGAACAAATCGTGGCATATACACCGCTGACGACACAACTTCATATGGTAATATACCAAGTGAAGATTTATTAGCAATAGGACTAGGTGAGGGAATTGCTTATGTTAAAGGATATGAAATTAGAAAATTAGGAACAACTTTTGTTGATCTTCCAAAGGCAAGAGATTTTGATACAGATAGCGGAATTACAACTAGATTTCAACAGTTGCCTTTTGTTAATGTTACAAATATTTTTGGAACACCTGATGTTGGATTTGTATCAGCCGAAACTGAAGTATTTAAAAAAGTTAGATTAGTAGATGAATCACATTCTGCTAGAGGCACAGTACAAACAAATAATGATGGTAGAGTTTATGATATTGGTCGTGCAAAGTCAAGAGGCATAGAATACAATTCTGGAACAGCTTCTGGTGTTTTCATGTCATCAGCATCAGTAACATCAAACACATATAAACATTATCTTTTCGATACTGTTATGTTTGCTCATCTTAATGTTAACGGTGCCGCTTCAGGTGCATTAACAACTGGAGAAACACTAACTGGAGGATCTTCAGGCGCAACTGGTATTGTAGAAAGTATCACATCTTTAGGTACTGCAAATATAACAGGAGTAACTGCTGCTCAACCACCTGTTGTAACAATGTCTGCTGGACACAACTTTACTGAAGGACAACAAATCATAATTGCAAGTGTAGTGGGTATGACACAAATCAATACTACTCATACTGTTAAAAATCCAACCGCAACAACTTTAGAATTATTTACTGCTGCTGGGTCATCAGGAACACCAACTGCTGTTAACGGTACTGGATATACAGCATGGGCATCTGCCGGAACAGTTGCACATACAATCGTTATTTTATCAAATGTAAAAGGAGAGTTTTCTAACAACGAAACCTGCACAGGTAGTGCTTCTAGTAATACTGTGGTTGTTCAATATAATGCTTTCGGATGTAAAGGCTTTGAACAAAAAGAATTTAATCAAACTAAAGGAATTTCAATGGCAGGTAGTCCTGTCTATACAGCTGATGTGGATTTAACTGAAACATTTGGTAATGTTCAAACACTATCAGGAACAGTTTCAACTGTAGATCCTGACGCATCATCTGGTAGTATTGTTATGGACGGATCAGACGCTAATGGTACTGATTCTGGTGATACAATAATT
>Ga0222629_1000343_pt1 | contig 16145 bp, 9 predicted proteins | sample AntAcemetagenom1_FD_179847 | JGI IMG/M metagenome (GOLD analysis project Ga0222629, IMG submission 179847) | Saline water microbial communities from Ace Lake, Antarctica - #1 | ecosystem: Environmental > Aquatic > Non-marine Saline and Alkaline > Saline | place: Antarctica: Ace Lake | collected... | reverse complement strand
AGAGAAGATATTCTCTTTTTCAATGTGTAGATCGCGGTGGTTGATTCCATAAACGACGTTCGGAATGCCTTTACCTGGAGCTGTAAGAATAACCTTCGAAATCCCATTCGCTTTTAAATGCAGACCCAAAGCTTGATTATCTCGGAAAGCACCAGTGTTATCAATAAGCAGTGCATTGCTGATGCCGTGTGAAGCGTAATCAATGGTTGACGGATCATTCGCGGCAATCATTTTGATGCGCTGACCATTCACAACAATCATTTGGTTGTCTTGGTCTACATCAATGGTTCCACCGAATTTCCCATGGACTGAATCATTTTCTAACAAAGCAGCTCTTTTTACAAGGCTCTTTTCGTCAATAGAACGCAGTACAATTGCTCTCAATCGCAACTGTTGACCTTTCCCTGCTTGTTTGATGAGCTCTCTTGCGGCAAGACGACCAATTCGTCCGAAACCGTAAAGAACCACATCACGCGGCTCAAAAGTAGCGCTTCCATCAGCAAGGAAATTTCCTAATTTTTCCTCTAGGAAATCTTCTAGACTGTTTACACGTTCGCGTTCAGCCAACCATTCGCTTGCCAATTTACCAATGTCGATTTTGGCAGGAGCGAGGTCCATCTCATACAATGCGCGAGCAATGTCAGCTGTATCAAACACACTAATTGGTCTGTTAACCACTTCCGCTGCGTACTTATGCAGGCGAAGGATTTCAGTGATGTTTGAATCCACCACGTGGTTTCTGAAAATTACAAGTTCAATTGACTTGTCGAAAAGCAGCTTACCAATCGAATTGAGCAGATCTACTGCTGCTTTCTCTTGGTTCACATAAACCTGCAGTTCATTGCTGTAGGTTTCCTGTAGACTGTTGCTAGCCATGGGTTTGTGTTAAATGATTGAATTGATTCTCAATGCCTAACGGCAGTGCAAAAGTAGACAGATGAATTTACTTAAGGTGTATACTTTGTGGGTTTTTCCAATGGACTTTTCACCACTAAAAATTTCTTTTCCTTTTAAGCTAAGCTCCATCATTGAAGATTTACCAATGGGAATACCGTAAAGGTTCATTTCGAAATGGCCTCATCCCCATGAAGTGCGTCCGTCTGTGAGGGAGGGATCAACCTAATTATCACTCCATTGCTACCCAAATTAGCTCAAAAAAAAGCCAGAACAACTGTCCCGGCTCATTTTTGCTTCTCTAAGCACTTTCAGATGCCTAGTCCATAGTAGGCTTTTTGTCTGTTTGGATAAATCCCCTCAATCAAAATACCACCAGACTTTTTACCCAACACATCTGAAAAGGATTTAATGTCATATATCTTTTCCCCATCAATCTTCGTCACAATGAATCCTTTCGTCACGCCAATCTCTTTGAGCTTGCCTGAAGTGAGATCAACGATTTTCGCTCCTCCATGAATCTTCAATTTCTCTTTTTCATCGCCCGTAATATTCGCTACCGTGGCCCCAAGAACCATGCTCGCTTTGATTTCCTCAATGTTCTTTAGATCAGTTCCGCCTTCCTTGTTGCGAAGGACAAGCTCTAGCGACTTTCTACTTCCATCTCTCCATATTTGCAAACCAACTAAGTCACCAGGACGGTATCTTGATATTTGCTCCTGCAATTCAGGAACGGTCTTCACATCGATGTCGCCCACTTTAAGGATCACATCCCCTGCATCAATTCCTGCTGAAGCTGCTGCTCCGTCAGGTACAAGGTCGTTTACATATATACCTGCAATACCAGGTAGAGCTAGTTCATCTGCCAATTCTTGGTTCACATCTGAAATGCGAACGCCAATGAAGGCACGCTGCACCATTCCAAATTCACGCAGGTCAGCGGTGACTTTCTGCACGATTGAAGCGGGAACAGCGAATGAATATCCGCTGTATGAGCCTGTGCGTGATGCAATGGCTGTGTTGATTCCTACAAGCTTTCCTGAAATATTTACCAAAGCACCACCGCTATTGCCCGGATTCACAGCGGCGTCTGTTTGAATGAATGATTCAATGGGGAAGAAGTCCCTGTTGTCTCCACGAAGTAGGTTGATGTTACGCGCTTTCGCAGAAACAATTCCGGCAGTAACAGTAGAAGTAAGGTCGAAAGGATTTCCAACCGCGAGTACCCATTCTCCAATTTTCAATGCATCTGAATCACCAAAAGTCACTGTAGGCAAGCTGGTTTCCTCAATCTTCAAGAGCGCGATATCCGTTGATGGATCAGCTCCAACCACTGTAGCGTTGTATGTCTTGTTGTTGTTCATTGAGATAGAAATAGATTGTGCACCTTCAATCACGTGGTTGTTCGTGACGATGTATCCATTCTGACTGATAATCACCCCCGATCCGCTTCCTTGCTGCACTTGTGGTTCCATTTCGTAACCGAACATATCCATCCATGGATTGCCTGAAGTTGGTTGCATGGTTGATTCCGTTTTCACATGAACTACGGCATTTACCGTTCGCTCAGCTGCCATTGTGAAATCCAATGCCGGATTAACAGCCATCGCTGTATAGTTCAATGGAGGTGCTTGTTTTATGGTTTCTATGACCGTTATAGGCTCGTCACCTTTGATAAGATGCGATGCTCCTACTGCTACTACACCTCCTAAAATGGCGATTCCTAAAGTTCCAAATAGTCGCTTCATCATGTGTTATATATCGTTTTCATCTCGTGTTCCTAAATTAACGCCAGAGTAGCCGAAAAGTGCTAAGGGTGACGCTAAAAAACGTTAAGCCGGTATGTGTGAAAAGAAGAGGAAGGTGTGTGTTAACTTCAGTCATGGAAGCATAGTTCCAGAAGGAGACGTTGTGAACCATCCAACGGTTTCAATTGATTTAGTGTAATTTCGAAACCCTCATCATGAAGACCCCGAAACCCCTCGCATGAAAGCTATTTCCATCGCACTTATTCCAACCCAAACCCTGGCCCTCCAAGCTTTAATAGACCTGTCTGCAGAAGTGAGTAGAGAAAACACTTTTCTTAATCTCACTGATCAGCTTCCCCATGTGACATTGGGCATGAACTTGAGTCCTGATTCCGAAGTAAAAAGAATCATTCAAGCGGTGAGCGCATGGCAAGCGGTTCAATTGACAATAAGTGGTGTTTCATCTATTCCACGAAACAATGGTTCTGATTTGGTTTGGCTGAACTTTGAACGAAATTTAATGCAGCTGGCGCTGCACGAAAAGGCCATGCGGTTACTGCCCCAAAATGATGAACTTGTTTTACCTCAGCATTTCGGGAATTCAAAAGGGTTAAGCGGAGCAGAGGTGGATTATGTGCAGACTTTCGCGACTCAAGCACACGAACATTATCAGCCACACATCACCCTTGGTTACGGCAAGGAAGCCAAATGGGAGAGGAGCAACCTCATGGAGTTTAGAGCAAGCGTCTTTCATTTGGGCCCTTCTTGTGCTTGCTACGCTGAGTTGACCTGACAGATTGTTACTTTTGTTCATGATGTTTTCTGATCATCCACTTGTTCCTTTGTTGTTTCTGCTCGTCGCGGTGCTGTATAGCTCAGTGGGCTTTGGAGGAGGATCTGGTTACCTAGCTATTCTGTCTCAAATATCACCTGACCAAGGCTTCATTCGCGCCACCTCATACGTGTGCAACATAGGCGTTACTGCTTTAAATTCCATTCGGCATAAGAAAGCAAAATGGTTGAACTGGAAAGATACTTGGCCGTGGTTAATTGCTTCTATTCCAATGGCATATATGGGAGGCGCTTACCGATTTGAAGACCGTATGTTCTATGTGCTTCTGGGAGTATCTTTGCTGGTGTCAGCCTTGCTTATTTTTGTACGAGACCGCTTCGATTTCAAACCAACGAAGGTGTTTGACCAGTTAATTCCAAAGATTATTCTAGGCGGAGGAATTGGTTTGTTAGCCGGATTGGTTGGCATAGGTGGCGGCATCTTTCTATCGCCTATCCTTCATCTATCCAAGTGGCGAAGCGGCGAGGGCATTGCATCCATTAGTTCGATTTTTATCTTGGTAAATGCTTCGGCAGGAGCAGTTGGATTCTTTCTCAACCAAACCGTTGAATTCAACTGGGGCTCTACTTTACTCTTGCTGGGGGCGGTTTTAATTGGCTCATGGATTGGGACATCGTTCAGTATTTCATCCACAGGAACACGATTGATTCGTTACATAACGGGAATCCTAGTGCTGATTGTGGGGGTGCGACTACTTTTCGCTAACCTTTGATCCTTCTTTTGATTCCTCGTCTGTTTCCAACGAATTCATCACCCATCTAACCTCGTAGTACTCCACGTCTTTGCCCAAGGAGTCTTTGATGGGTTTCATGCCTTCTCCTCGGTGCAGTTCGATGGCTTTCTTGATGGCCTCAATTTTAGGGACTTCCAGAAGTTCGCTCAATTCAACTTCACCTGAAGAGATGAATCCTCCGAGGTGTCCACAAATGGTAGAAACTGTAAGTGCCCGCTCTGTTGCCACTTGGTCAAGTGTTTTCCCTTCTTTGAAGAGCGTCAAAGAAGTACGTTGAGAATCGCCTTTACGCACTTTTCCTTTCATTCCAGTGGGCTTTGATTTTGGCTTGGTAGACTTGCTTGATTTCAAAGTCTCTGCGCGTTCTATCTCCGCCTGGTCTTGGTTTACCGCCAATTCTTCATCGAAGAAATAGTTGTTCGCTAAAAGTGCTGCAGACTGAAGCATCTTCTTTCGTTTGAAAGCAATCATTTCCAATTCCTTCAAATCAGAGACATATTGCTTTACGCCTTTCTTGGCTCCTAGGACCTTTATTTTCTCAAGTAGCTTTTGTGAAACTTCATAAATTTTTGGGCCGAAGTATTTCTCAGCGCTTTCTAGTCGCTCAACAACCAGTTTTTGATCGCAATCGTCTTTTGACTGCAACAAGCGCGCGAGTTGCCTCTGGAATTTAGTTGAAGGTTCCTTTAATTCTTGTACTTCTGCATTAAGTTGCGCAGCCCATTCTTGGTCTTCTTGTTTAGCAGAGCGCGTTTCACTCTTCGTGTAGCTCTGCGCATGGAAAAGAATCATGCGCGTTAAATCTCCCAAATCATAGGTTTGAATGAGTTGGTTCTTCACATAAATGTAGGCCTCTTGATCAATGAGTATTTCCAATTCGTCTTTCTCTTGCTTGGTAGACGCGAAACGTTCAACACTGGGTTCAATTAGGAAAGCATCAATAGGCACGGAAGAGGTGAGAACCAATCCGTCTAAACTGCGCAAGCGCGAAAGCGCTACGTAAATCTGTCCGGCAGCGAAAGCGTCTGAAACATCTACAATGGCTTTGTCAAAGGTCAATCCTTGGCTTTTATGCACCGTTATGGCCCATGCCAGCTTCAGCGGGAAGTGTTCGAACCGACCAACAACTTGTTCTTCAATTTCTTCGGTGGTTTCGTTGAGGGAATACTTTTGATTTTCCCATTCATAACGTGCAACTTCTTGAGGCTGTTCGCCCAAACAAGTCACTTCAATCACTTCGCCAGATAGATCAGTTACCTTCCCGATTTTCCCGTTGTAAAAACGACCTTGTCCGGTGGCATCATTCTTCAAAAACATCACTTGCGCACCCACTTTGAGTTCCATGCGCTCTTCAATGGGGTAAATGTTTTCAGCGAAATCACCTGCCACCACAGCATTGTAGTGATACACCTTGCCCTTTAAGCGATCTAGTGCATCTTTATTTATGCGGTCTGCTTTATAATTGTGCGTGGTGAGCGTGATGTATTCTTCATTTGGGTCGGGATCAAATCCTTTCACATAATGTGAATTCAACAACTCTAAATCTTTTTTGTCTGCGCGATTGTTGCGCAGGTTATTGAGTATACGAATGAAGTCTTCGTCGCTCTGACGGTAAATCTTTTCCAGCTCTACGTATACAAGCCCGCTTTCTTGAATGGCGTGGGAATCAAAAAAGAACGGGCTGGCATAATACTGTCTGAGGAGTTCCCAATCTTCGGGTTTCACCACGGGAGGCAATTGGAGCATGTCGCCAATAAAAAGCACCTGAACTCCACCAAACGGACGGGTATGTCGCCTTCTAACGCTTCGCAACACTTGATCAATTGCATCCAGCAGATCCACGCGTAGCATAGATACTTCGTCTATTACGAGGAGTTCAAGCTGCTGCAACATCCGTCGTTTCGTCTTGGACAGACGCATTGATTTTAAGAGGGAATCGATGTCGTGAATACGTCCGTACTGATACTGTGAAAGCGCTAACTTTCGCACCGGGACAAATGAACCGAGGGGCAACTGGAAGAGGCTATGGATGGTAACACCGCCAGCGTTTAGCGCTGCAATTCCTGTGGGAGCTACAACTGCGGCCTGCTTCGGCGTAGCCTTCAGCATATTCTTTAAAAAGGTTGTTTTACCTGTACCTGCATTCCCGGTTAAGAAGACACACCTTGAGGTTTGATTGATAAACCTCGAAGCCATGATTGCTGGCTCACTGATCTCGTACTTTTCTTTCATTGACAAAAGATATTGTCAAAGGTAGTTGTCCTATTTGAGCTATGAAACCCGATACCACTGCGTTCACAAAGTTTCTCTGAACGAATACAAAGTTGTACACGAAATAGCTCAAACTCGAACTCAAATTTTAACCTTTGTCTCATGAAAATTGATCTTCTTGCTTTCGGTCCGTCCAAAGAAATCATCGGTCAGCAAAAAACTACTTTAGAGCTGCCTGAGGGCTGCACCTCTGATGAGTTAAAGGCTGATTTATTGGAGCGTTATCCTGCCTTGGGCAATGTAGATAGTTTGCGCATTGCGGTAAATGAAACGTATGTCATAGAGAGCGTTGCATTGAGTGAAGGAGATGAAGTAGCAATAATCCCACCTGTAAGCGGAGGCTGATGAAAAGTACCATTCGAATAACAGATTCTGTTTTAGACCCGGAAGAGTGCCGAAGATTTGTGGCCGACAATCGCTGCGGCGGACAAACACTTTTTGCTGGCGCGGTCAGAGACAATACGCAAGGGAAGAAGGTTGGGTACTTAGAATATGAGGCTTACATACCTATGGCCGAAAAGGAACTAGCGCGCATCATTAGGGCATCGCGTGAAAAATGGCCGATTGTCAAAGTTGCTATTCACCATCGCGTTGGAACCTTGCACGTAGGAGAACTAGCTGTTGTGGTGGCCGTTTCTGCCGCTCATAGACAAGCCGCTTTTGAAGCCTGCATGTACCTCATTGATGAATTGAAAAAAGACGTGCCGATTTGGAAGAAGGAATTTTTCAAAGACGGGGAAGTGGTGGTGAGTGATCGGGCTTGATGAGGGCTGCTGAAAGAAAGAATTGAGAAATCTGTTAGCTTCAAGGTATGAGGCCAATTCATTTCAGGATCTTATAGAAAGTAAAAGGAGATCAGGGATACCAAAAGATTTGCTATCTATACATGAATTAGGGTGAATACAAGAAAGAGAAGAATTAATATCCCTTTAATAGAGATCTCAGAAATTATAATTGGCCAATACCTTCTTTATAAATTCCCGATCAAATTTCTCAATTGAAGATTTTGGCATCATTAACGACGAATGCATTTTGCCAATCCATTAGTTCGGGGTATTTGGTCGTTTTAATTATTCTTCATTTCGGAGCTCCAATTATATAGGAATAAGATTAGCCCTTTCCCCAAAGCGAAGTTCGTCACAAAACGAACACCCTTAACATCAACTTTGTAGACGTATGGAAGCAATTTGCAGCCGTCTTGGTCGCCCAGTTGAGAAAACCTGATTTTGTTGTTTTTAGCTTCACTATCCCATCAGTTTTTCAGGATTCTTGAAACGGACAGACCTTTATGAACTAGTGAAGGACGCTCTTTCTTAACCAAGGTTACTATGGATTCCAGCATCTTTCCCTTTCGGGGTGTTTTGATTAGGAGATGCCGTTAATCTAGAAAGATACAGTACCAAAAGTTCGTCTAAAAACAAACTGAATCTTCCAAAATTAAAAAGGGGCGAATCCATTGGATTCGCCCCTTTTAATAAGATTAGTAATTTCTGATTATGGACAAGGAGTGCCGAATACACCTAGGAATAAGAGTAGGTCTGTTGCATTCACTAAGTTGTCTCCTGAAAGATCATCAGCGATGCAACCAGAGTTGCAACCGAAGTCACTTAACAAGATTAGCAAGTCACTTGTGTTACGCAGTCCGTCATCATTGAAATCACCTAAACAAGGTAATTGTTCTTCAAGATCAATTATGCCGTTACAGTTGTTATCGATTCCTTCGAATGTTGAAGGTGCCGCAGGGTAGATAGCACCATTCGTGTCATCACAATCTGTGTTGTCTGCAACATAACCAGCAGGTTGTGTACATGCAATGGTAGTCATTGCAATGTCACCAAAACCATCGGTGTCTGAATCAAGGTACCAAGTGTCACCTAAAATACAAGAGCTATCATCTACAGTAGCGTCTGCATTGAAGTTGCAAGCAGCCATGTCAGTGCAACCCTCAGTGAAGGTTTCAACATAGATAGGCGCGTTAACAAGTTCTACTCCTGCTGGAGAAACAACTCTGATTGCCAAATCATAACGTCCGTTTGCAAACGGATCGAAAGGCATGATTGCCGGGTCTACAATTGCTTGCCAGAATCCAAACCCAAGGTTTTGACTGTCTTGAACAAGTGATGTGTTCCCTAGGCCATTGTCTATCATAAATTGACTAACGTCTACTGAGTAAACAGCTCCGGCAGCAATAGCAGGGTCGAAATCTAAGTCTAGCAATACTTGAACGTCATTAAACGTGTAAGTACCAAGGTTAACACTGAAGAGGAAACTCCACTTAGCTATTCCAGCAGCTGGAGTAGGGTCTACACCAGAAGTTGGAGATTCACCAGTTTCAGACAAGTACTGGTCAGCAGTAGGGATGATGTCCCCAGTGAATCTAAAGTGAGACTTGATTGCCGCAGAGATATTGCAATCTTCACTTAGCGCCATGTGCTCGTTTGACAATCCAGAACCAACCATGATCAAGTCAGGACCAGTTGTGTCGAAAGTCAAATCAGATGCGCAGTAAGTACAAGAAGCATCTTCTTCGTTCGCATTGGCATTGTAGTTTTCAGCAAGTGGATCTGTACACCCAGAAGTGTAAACTTCAACTTGAATAGGAGCGTTTGCTAGCTCTTGACCAAGCAGCGATTCAACTCTAAGGGTCAGGTCATAGATCCCATTTGCAGATGGATCGAACGTTGTGATTGCTGGATCACCAATAAGCTGCCAGAAATCGAAACCTAAGTTTTGACTGTCTTGGATCAATGAAAGCATACCAAGACCGTTGTCTAGAAGGACCTGACTAATGTCTACTGTGTGAACAGCGCCTGAAGCTACAGCAGGATCAAAGTCGATATCTAAGTATACTTTCGCATCGTTCGCTGTGAATGCACCCAAGTTTACACTGAGTAAATAGTTCCACTTGGCCAGTCCTGCTGCTGGAGTAGGATCCACACCTGAAGTTGGTGATTCACCAGACTCTATTCTGTAAACACCTCCTGTTGGGGTGATGTCTCCAGTGAAGCGCTCAAATGCTTTGATACTCGCACTAACATTGCAGTCAGCGGCAGTAGCCATGTGTTCGTTTGAGATTCCAGACCCAACCGCAATTGCATCTGGTCCTGTTACGTCATAAGAAAGTGAAGTTGCACAATAGGTGCAAGATCCATCTTCCACAGTAAATGCAACATCATAGTTGTCTGCAAATGGATCAGTACATCCAACACAGCTAGTAAACTCACATGTGCCATCATCACAAACGGCTCCCATGTTGTAATTACAAGCGGTCACATCTGTACATCCATCAGGAATGATACAAGAACCGTCATCACAAGTTGCAGCTGGGTTGTAGTTGCAAGCTGACATGTCTGTACATCCGTTTGGAGTAACAGAGAAGTTGAAGTTGTCCCAGTGAATTGAGTATGTCACACCAATTTCTGTGTTGTGGCCTTGAAGAATAACGTTTCCAATGTATTCAGAAGCATTTGCTCCCAAAGAATTGGTTGCCGTTATCAAATCACCTACTTGGTAAATAAACTCACCAGTTAAAGGCACAAGTCTCATTTCAATCGTCACCCATGAATCATAAGCAAATCCTGTAGGAAGTCCCATATCAATCCATGTTCCGTTGTTGTATGCACGGAAACGTGGTTGAGGCGTTCCTGTTCCATTGTCATCACTTGTGAATTCAATGATTGGATACCCGCTAACCGCATCAGCAGCGTCATAGGCTGTTCCCCAGAATCCGGCCATTCTTTTTCCTGAAGTAGCCCAGTCAGAAGGGATGTACATCTCAACACTCATGCTAATTGCACCCGCTTCTAAGTCATACTTACGTCCTTGTGTATTGTAGAAAGCTGATTCAAATCCAGCAGGTCTGCCAAGAGCACCGTCAGATTCGAAAATCACATGACGCAGTCTATCACCACCATCAAATGTTGTTGGTGCATTAAACACGATAGGAGCGTAGCGATCCGTATACCAAGTGTCAGCAGCTTGCGTTGCACCCGTTATGATTGGATCTTCAAATGGCTCATTGGTAGGACAAAGGTCACAAGAACCATCATCTATGGTAGCAGACGCATCATAATTAGATGCAGACATATCTGTACAACCATAACAAGCATAGTCACAACTTCCATCGTTGTAGTTCGCTCCCATATCATAGCTACAGGCATTTGCATCAGTGCATCCTTCAACGAACAGTATACATGCAGCACCATCAGGCTGGAAACCTTGTGCTACATCTGTATCTGTTCCATCTGTTAAGATTTGATTTCCGTCAACGTTTCCGATGATTAGCGCTTGTGCAGTTGCAAAGTCGCCGGTGTCATACCAGTTACATGCTGCACTAATAGCTGTTACTCCAATGTAAAGTGAAGCATCAATAGCTAGGCCTGTCTGACCAGTGAAACTGTTTTCACTTATAGTTGCGTAACTGCTCTCTCCTTCAATTGAAACGCCATTGTCTCCATCTGCAAGGAATGAATTCAGAAGTGTTACAACAACTGGCGCATGCAGTGTGCTGCTTGGTGAATCAAGAACACGAAGTCCTGACCCGCCTGCATTAACAGAAAGATCAAGTCCAGAAACAGTAGCGTGTGCTCCATTAGAAGCATCAGTGTTGTATCCTTCAAAATTATTGGCGAATACTCCGATGTCAACATTAGAGATTGAACCACCACTAATTTCAGCTGGGAAAGCAGCATCTACATTCCAGATTTCGATTCCTTCTGAAGGAATAACAATTCCAATCCCATCAACTGTGTTGTCCTGAGCATATCCAACAGCATCAGAAAGAGAAGACATGAGGATTCCGTCCCAAACTGTTTCATTTGCGTTTGCCAAGGCAGTGATGGCGTTGTTTGAAAGCGTCAATGAAGAAGCATTCCCCGTGTGGAGGTTGTAGAAGATACCACGACGTCTAGCTTCTATTTCATTGTTTTCAATCAATTGATACTGTGCATCACCTGGGTTCGGGTCATGGAAGTTTCCAGTTTGAATACCGATACGTACATCAGTCATTACGTTGTCTGAAACACGTGTGTATTGATCATTGTAGAGCAAAACACCACCACCCCAGAAAGCGATTCCAGATGCAGCGTCATATGTTCCCATTCCAAAGATGTGATTGTTCTCAATTACATTTCCAGTTGTGGTTGGAGCGCTGAAAGAACCACCATAATTAGATACAGCAAAATAAGTCAAGTTACCAATGCTGTTATTCGAAACATTCAGATTATTTACGTTGTCGAAATAGACTGTTATTGCTTCAGCAGCATCAAGGTCAGCGCCTGAAGGATTTAAAAAACCGCTTAATAAAGCAGGATTGTCTCCATCAAGAATAAATCCGTCAATAGACACATCGCTTACTTGAACAGAAAATATTTCGCCGAAGGGAGAAGATGTTTCAGGATAAACAATTGACTCAGCTCCACGCATGCCGCCGTTTGGAGAAACTCCATAATTGGCTCCACGGAAGTCGAGTGCTTTGTCTACCATTACATTGGCTACATAAGAGCCCGCATCTACAAAAATGATGGTTCCTACATTGGCTTGTAAAATAGCATTTGCGATTGTAGCAAAAGGTGCGGAAGGTGTTCCTGGATTGGCATCATCACCAATAGCAGACGTGTAAATATCCCCAGTCAAATCACCATCGTTTACATAGTATTCAGTCAAGCAGCTGTAGTCACATGTTCCGGCACAACCTGCTGAAGCGTCGTAATTACAAGCTTCGTCATCCATACATCCTTGGAAAAAACAAGATGAATCATCTGAAGTTGCTAGTGGGTTGTAGTTGCAAGCAATCGCATCAGTACATCCGAAAATATCATCTGGGAAGCTAATTGATTCTCCAATGACAGATGATGTAGTTCCATCTTGCGCCTTGTATTGAAGGTTTACAAGTATGTCTGCTATCCCATCTGTTGTGAATTGTCCGATCATTACTTTTCCATCAACTCCTGCGGAAGCCTCAGGCTCAGCTCCAGGAATCACAAACCAGAGTCCGCCAATATCATCATTCAACACAAGACCATTCGCATCAAATGAACTTGTAGTAAGTCCAGTGTCTAGCAATTGGTTAGGTCCAGTAGGAGGTCCTAATGCTAAGTATGAATCATACTCTAAATCAGGGAATGTTGGGAAAAGAAGCGGGTTGATCTCATTAGAAGTATAAAAGTTATTTACTTCTTGGAAGAACGTTCCTGTTGTAGAAATAGACAAAGGCGCGTTTTGTGTCAAGTCAACTACACCATAAACGGCTATTAGCTCATCATATTCGTTGGTGAAGTTTGCATAAACTCTATAAGTCGTGAATCCTGAAACGCCGTCTACTGCATACACTTCAACTGACAAGTCAGTGTAAGAGGGAGCAGGGTAGGTGCAAGATCCATCGTCAACGGTTGCAAGAGGGTCAAAGTTCAGAGCCAATGGATCAAGGCATCCTCCGCATTCAAGTTCGTAAGAAAAGTTGTCCCAATGGATGGCATATGTTACACCATTCTCAGTGTTGTGTCCTTGAAGAATAACATTTCCAATGTATTCAGAGTTTACCGCTTCCAATTCTGTTGTAAGCGCTGTAAGGTCTCCTACTGTGCAGAGGAACTCTCCATTCGAAATCTTTTGGATTTCCAGCGTTGACCAGGCGTCATAAGAGAATCCTGTTGGCAGTCCCATGTCAACCCAAACACCAGCGTTCCACATTCTGAACCGTGGATCAGGAATTCCTGTGCCCGTATTATTGTCATCACTTGTGAATTCAATGATTGGGAAGCCACTAATTACATCAGCTCCGTCAAACGCTGTCCCCCAGAACCCAGCCATCCTTTCTCCAGAATTAGCCCAATCAGAGGGTACATATAGCTCAACACTCATTGCCGATGTGTTCACCGGTAAATCGTATTTTCTTCCTTGAGTATTGTAAAAAGCACCAGAGAAGGCTGCAGGTCTGTTCAGGCCGCCATCCAAGGCGAAAATAAGGTGTCTTAAACGATTGTCGCCATCAAAAGAAGTAGGAGCCACAAAACCAGAAGGAGCATAACGATCTTCATACCATGTATCTGCAACTTGCGATGCTGATAATGTTAGTGGATCATCAAATCCTTCATTCGTAGCGCAAAGATCGCATGAGCCATCATCTATCGTAGCAGATGCATCGTAATCAGGTGATCCAGCATCAGTGCAACCATAACATGAATAAGTGCATGAGTTGTCATCTGTATTTGCTAGTGCATTATAGTTGCAGGCGTCTGCATCTGTGCAACCTGCAAACACAACAGTAAAGCTCAAATCATAAATAATTGAACCCGTATTCCCACCATTCTGACTGTTTAAGTCATCTGCACCGGCAATAGCATCTGCCAGCGTATCGTAGAAAAAATCATACTCTGGTCCGTCACCACCACTTCTGAAATCATCATTGGTTACAATGAATTCCCAGCCTGTGACAGATATATTTGTGTTGAATAAGTCTGTTGAATAACTTGGATTGAGTGCGCCAAAATCATCTTGGCTGTATACGTTCCCGTCAATGTTTAAACTTGATCCATCAATAACAATGTTATCAGAACCGCGGTCAAAATAGCGTGAAGTGTAAATAGCAATGCTTCCCCAGGCGTTGTTCATGCCTGTGAATCCATTAATAACTGCACCACTCACACCTGAAAGTTGGATTCCATTACCAACTGACGTATTGTTCGCTGTGAGGTTTGTAATGGTTACGTTATCAATACCGTGAATGTTAAAAGGATTGCGTTCCGCTCCATCTATTGTGATATTCTCTAACGTGAGGTTAGTATTGATTGTAGGAACACTATTAGACCCAGCCTTTATAGTGTAACCAGCTTTCCCAGGTCCTGGGTCAACAGCGGGTAAAATTGTAAAGTTCTTGAGTATAACATTGTCATCGTCGGTCTCTATTGCTCTTAATGAATAGGGCGAAAGACCAGAAGCGTCAATGATAACCAAGGACTCAGACAATCCCTCTATGGTTAGCTCCTTGTTAACATCAACGGTAGTTGTGATGGCATACGTTCCCGCATCTATCAAAACAATGTCATTGTCTAAAGCTTGCGACACCGCATGCGCGATTGTTAAGAAAGGTTGAGACGCAGTGCCTGGATTGGCATCATCTCCAATGCCGCTTGTTAAAGCGTCATCAATCAGACCTGTGTCATTTACATAAAATGTAGTTTGTGCTGCTAAATTAAATGGCCCCCAGCATAGGCACAACACCAGAAGTGTCGCGAAGTAATTTCGATACATAGTAGTTATTGTATTAAGGGTATATTTCAAATTTTACCAAATCTACAAAATATCGACTAAAACGCCCATACAATCGGTAAAGTTATTTTTTGTTTAGACAAGATAATCGACGGGTGGTTAATTACATAGTGTAAATAGTTCCATATTAAAAATGGATAAAAGGCTTATTGACTTAGTGCGCAAGGTCGTAAATAGATTACGTAGTAGCCATTTTTCTTCGTTGAAAACTACGCAATGTTACTACCTAAGTACAAGAGTCTGATCGACTTCTCAAAGGATTTCGGCAGCAAGGAACAGTGCCTCCATTATTTGATTCAAGAAAAATGGGGTGAAGGCTTTGAATGCCGAAAGTGCAATCACAACGTGTCAGTGAAAGGGAAAAAGTGGCACTACAAAAGGTGCCAGAAGTGTGGGTATGATGAGTCGGCAACGGCGAACACCTTGTTTCATAAAATCAAATTTCCACTTATGAATGCCTTCTGGATAGTGCATCAAATAAGCACGCTGAAGAAAGGCTTATCCACCTGTGAGCTTGCCCGTCAATATTCAATCTGTCAGAAAACTGCGTGGTTCTTCAAACGAAAAGTTCAAGAAGCCATAGACTCCCAAGATTCTGAACTACTTGCAGATAATGTTGAGGTAGATGAATTTGTGATAGGAGGCGCTGAGGCTGGTAAACCTGGCAGAAGCCATGGCAAGAAAGCCAAAATTCTGGTGGCCGTTGAGATAGCCTATCCCGAGAGTAAAAAAGGACCCATAATAAAACGAGCTGCGGCGCGTGTTATCCGTTCTTACAACGTTGAAGAACTTAAGCGCGGTATCAATGAAATGATTGATATTGAGTCGTTAATAGTTACCGATGGATGGCCAGCTTATGCAAAGGCCACCGACGGAAGAGACCACCAAGTATTCTTGTCCGATCAAGGGAAAAACTTTCCGCTGTTACATTTTCATATCTTCAACTTGAAGAACTGGATCCGAGGAACTCATCACAATGTATCTCACGGCCACCTTCAGAGATACCTGAACGAATACCACTATCGCTTCAATAGAAGAAAATATAGAGCTTCGTGCCCAATGGGAATCTTACGAAGGATGGTAAAAGCGCCATGGCTCCCTCACAAATCGGCTGTTGCGAACTAGGTCTATAAGCCTATCTGCTGATATTTCTTTTTTTGGATTCATTTCTTCTGATTTAGTCTGAGAATAAAGGGTTACAGGAAGTACTAGAAAAAATACTAGTAAGTAACTAATTGAATTTTTCATAGTCTGAATATTATTTATTTGAATTGTTAGGATGTGGCTTTCCTGTTTCCACATAAAATTTTAATTCTTCTGCCAGTTCTTTCACAGATGCCGTTAAGCCTATTTTAATCTTGCTTTCCATTTCTGCATT
>Ga0222629_1000334_pt1 | contig 16331 bp, 14 predicted proteins | sample AntAcemetagenom1_FD_179847 | JGI IMG/M metagenome (GOLD analysis project Ga0222629, IMG submission 179847) | Saline water microbial communities from Ace Lake, Antarctica - #1 | ecosystem: Environmental > Aquatic > Non-marine Saline and Alkaline > Saline | place: Antarctica: Ace Lake | collected... | reverse complement strand
TTTCAAAATTAATTAAGAAGTCACATTCTTCATGTGTTAAAAAATTTTTTATAATTTGAGGTTCTTTATATACCATTTATAAAATTACATATTTAATCTTTAATAAGGATACTTCCTCACCCATAAATTACATATCCACTTTTCCCCTGACTTTACAGGTTTCCCACCATGTAAAGCCTTGGATGTCATACATTCATAGTTGTCAAGTGTGTCGAAGAACAGTGCATCACCCGCCTTAAGCTTATACTCTTTCCCTATATTTGGAAATACAGTCTCACCACCTTCATAGTCGTCATTGAGTGCTAATATGAATGTGTGGAGTCTCATGTTACTATCATCTTCAAATGCATCTTGGTGAGGTTTGTAGTACCCTCCTGACTTGTATCTAAGAATCTGAAGCTTTTCACAGTTCTGAAGTGGTCTGTCGGTGTGCTTTAAACATCTCATCATGATATTTTCAACAATTGGATCTTCCCGAGTCAACCAAGCGGTTTCACTTTTACGGATAGATTCATCTATGTATCGATCTTCAGAAAGGACAGATGGGCGGAGTTCTTTTTTGGCACTCTCTATGATATATTTCCTTTCCTCAGGTGTTATAAAATTGTGGTATATTCTAGGTCGTGGGTACACTGGTAACATATAAATGACCAATATGATTAAAAATAGTATGAGTATCATCTTATTGTACTCACACAAAAATATTTCTTGGTAACTTACAATTATACCTTTTTCGAATTGTTTCAAAAATTTCATTTCCGTATTCTACAATTTGTTGTAACAAGTGTATAATTTCATCGTGACGCTGTGGTTCGAGTATATATTGTCTGAGAATATCACCCCCTGTATTTGCAATCATTTCAAAAATATTAGAAAGATCTCGATTTTTCTCTTTGTATTTTTCTTGACGCTGTAAATAATGTTTAAATTCTATTTCATCTATATCATTGAGCATATACCCTACACGAACGTGTAAATTTTCAATGGGTCTCGTATCAAGATATATATTTTCTCGTTCGACATGATGTACCACCATCGCATATTGAAGTATCTCATTGGTAGCTCCCATCTCCCGAAGTTCCCTAAATGTTGGCACACCTCCACATGGGATGTCTCCATGTTCCCGAGACATCATCGTCTTCTTCTTGAATTCTATAAAGTGCGGGTTGTGTATTCGCCCAGTTTCAATTTCACCCGTTCGCCAATTAAACGCGGTATGGCAACTGATGCACCACATCTGAGCACATCCACTCGTTTTATGTATGACCGTTCCACATTTTGGACATGATTTACTATCTTTATTTAAAAGTTTCATGGTTTCGACCGTTTCTGGATCACATACATGATCTTCAGTGAGGATCTCGTTACAACCTTTACAATATTTACACTCACATAATCCACAAAACCATTCTTCATTTAAAAACCCCTTACACTCTTCGATTGGACACTGACGAACAAAACGTCTAGGTTCTGCATCTACTAGTGTTCCATGATTTCGAAGTTGTTCTAAATGACGATAGGTGTTTTCCATTTCTCGATAGAGTGTCTGCATTTCTGGTGGTATTTGGTTAGTAACTTCATACCCCGCTTGATACACTTGATGAAGATCCATTAGACGCTCCTTTTGCTTTCGAATTATACGACGAAGTCTCCGCATCTGTATAATTCGTTCAACTTCGGGCTGCGTCTCAGGCATGAGCGCCTTTTCCCTTTCAAATAGAACATTCTCACGATGTCGTCTAAGTTCTGTGTTTCGGAAATATTTGGTACAAAATGAATCTACAAATTCCCGATTCCATAAAGTCTTACACCCCATACAATGTGGATCTTCGAAAGATGAAAGTGTGTATCTTTGAGAACATGTTCTACAACTCGTTAAATCACAAAAAGGACACTTAACTTTTTTGTGATTTATCTTATTTAATTTTTCACAACATACATCACAATTTTCCATTAAGTTAAAGGAAGTTTATTTCTTTAAATTACAATCTAATATTGGCACGCTACAAATAGAGACAACTTTTCGTGTGCGTCTGAAATCTCATTCTCGTATAACGTTTTCGCAAATAATAACACCAATTCCGCATCCCTGTATGACATGTACGAATGCCCGTACTTCTCATATATCTCTGCGATATTATCGAGGTTATTGTCACACCATTCCTTTACATCCGCATCCCCGTTAAGACCCTTTTCGATGAAATCGGCAACATCGTCGCTGAGATGCATGTCGGTAGTCACGGTACAGTCGTCATATTCATTCATTTTTACTTACATTATTTCTTTTTTGTGGCTGACTTAGCTTCTCTTTCTCTCAAAATTCGCCTCTTTTCTGCGAGTGAATTGTTGAACTTCTTATTTTCTCGAGCTTTCGCACGCATCTTTTCAGTTTCAGATATATATTTCTTAGCCGATTTGGCAGCTTTTTCAGCTTCTTTTCTAACATTACTCTTGAATATCTTACCAAAACCATTAGCTTTGGATACATTGGCCTGTGTCCTTGGTGCGTATTTCACTGCCAATTTCTTACGTTCCACTCCATTGGCTTGACTGATTGCCACCTTTTGAGACGCTATTTTTACACCGTTCATGAACCGTTGGTTCTTATTTTTTTGAACGAGACCTCTAAATGAAGGCTTATTGGGCTTGGGTGTATTAGGGGGTTTAGGTTCCAATATCACAACTCTCTTGGCTTCTTCTTTGTTTCGTTTTTCCTTTTCTGAAATCTCCCGGTTTTCCATGACTGCCTTATTCCTAATCTCTTTCATCTTGTTGAGATTTTGATTCTTGAACGCAGTATCAAGCTGACCCTTGAACGTAGTTTTCTTAGCTTGAGGTAATTTCTTGAGTGTGTTGATAGCAGAAATAAGTGGTTTCTTATTTTCATTGGTAATTTTCTCAAATATGGGATTATTAACCATGATTGGTTTAGGTTCCAATATCACAACTCTCTTGGCTTCTTCTTTGTTTCGTTTTTCCTTTTCTGAAATCTCCCGGTTTTCCATGACTGCCTTATTCCTAATCTCTTTCATCTTGTTGAGATTTTGATTCTTGAACGCAGTATCAAGCTGACCCTTGAACGTAGTTTTCTTAGCTTGAGGTAATTTCTTGAGTGTGTTGATAGCAGAAATAAGTGGTTTCTTATCCGCGTTAGTAATTTTCTCAAATGTGGGGTTAGGTTTCATGTTTGGCTTGTTATTGTTCCCGAGTCTCAAACCACCATTGAAGCTACCTTTATTGTTAGCCACCACCTTGTTCAGAATACCCTTCATGAGGGGTCCCGTGACATTTGAAACCTTTTTATTCACACCCCTTTCAAAGAGATTCCGGGTATTCTTGACATTTTTATTGAGTTTCATCACCATTGTGGTATATTCACGTTGTTCCTTGGGAGTGAGCGTACTTCTCTTAATATTGTTTCTCAATTTAACTCGAGCATTCAAGTTTTTCTCGATAGTATTGAGTTCGTTCATCGTCTTAGCATTCGTGATCGCCGGATTCCATTTACCGATTCGTCCGAAAGGATTGGTGATCACATTTTTCGCCTTCTTTATGAGTGCGTTTCTTTTGGGTTTTAGGTTTAAGTTATTGAATGCGGTAGAGGCGTTGAAGGTGTTCGGTTTTTCGGGTTTCGCGCGTTCCTTTGTCACACTCGTACCCTCGAGACGACCAGCACCCCTCTTTCGGGCTTTGTTGAAGTTCCGCGTCTCCGCGAACTCTTTGATATCCGCATTTATGAGACCTTTGATCTTCTTGAGTTTAGATGTCGCGTCCTCGCGAATATTCACCTCGACGAGACCACGGATAGCCCTCAAGTTTGTTCCGGGTCTGTTTAATTGAGCCAGATACGACTTCTTCAATTTTTCGGGTAAAGATGTCGAACGAACGTAGTTTTGGAGTTCCCGAGCATCCTTCATTGTATTGAGTGTATCGAGTGTATATATAGCATTTGAGTTATTTTTCACCATCGCCCTTTCCTTGCGCTTAGCTTCACCGGCACGCTGTTTATTGAGAATGTTCAAAGCTTTACCCGCGTTGAAGTTGTTTTCTGTTTTATTGGCGGTACGGATACTCGTTTTTTGCTTACCCTTCTTTTTAGCATCGTCGATTCGTTGGGCTTCACGTTTAATGGATTCAATGTTAGTACCTACATTCTTAACTCTACTCATAAACTTCGTCTTCTGGTTCATGGTCAAATTTGTTAGACCATTGAGTACCACTTGTAACTCAGATTGCTTACCGGCGAATATAGCACGTTTATCCTTACGTTCCTTATCGACTTTTTGGATGTCTTGTTCCAATTTACTGAGATTGGTATCCAAAACGACCCGGTTGATGAATCCATTCTTTTCTTTATCGGTAAGAAGTGTATTTTTCATGAAATCTCGGATATTCTTCTTCTTTTCTGTGACGATATCTGCATTCAGAGAAGCCCTCTTCTTGGTGGCTTCCTCCCTAACCTTATTCACAGTGAGAAGACCATTCTTGAAATTTTTGATAAGCTTGTTACCATTTTCACCCAGATTTTTACCAGTGACATAATCGATTACATTCTGTTCAGTAGCCTTCTTTGATTTTGAAACTGCGTTTATACGCTTCACCGAGTTTATCACCTGGTTAATATTCATACCTGATTTGAGATTTGTACGCAATTTGGTTTTGTTATTTTCGGAAATGTATGACATTTTTTTAATAGTATTTTCGAGTCTCTCTTGTTCGCGTGTTTGTTTTATAGTCGAAGCATTATTCTTTGCAGAGTTGAGTGTCTTATTTGGTGATTGATTGAAAAATCCAGTGATCATATTCTTATTTTCACCTGAAAGTCCCAAAGTGTTCATGTAGTTCATGAGTGATGCACGCTCACTGGAACGCTTTTCATTCTTTCGCTGTTCAATCAAGGACTTGGCATTCGCTTCGAATGACTCCAAATCCCCAGGTGTATTATCAAACTTCTTGAGTAGAGTGGTCTTATTTTCTTCTGTCAAATTCATAGGTTTCAAGAGTTCTTCAAGCTTCTTGCGATTCTCTACAATCTTTTCACTCGCACGAGTCTTTTTGAGTGCATTACCTCTTTGTTTCATGGCATCGAGATTCTTAAATGTATTGAAGTCAAACATGATAGTGTTACGATCCTTCACGTTGAGGTTGAGATTTTCATTTAAATATTTATAAAGTTCTTGTTTTTTACCTTCAAAGTTTTTGTTCATTTTATTTTTCTTTAGTTTTTCAACATTTTGTAAAAGAGTATTCAAAGAGATGTTTTGATTCTTGAACTTTTGTAAGAATCTATTTTTATTTTCTTGGTTCAAGTTCTTGATGACTTCTTCGAGTTTCCTGAGATCTTCTTTTTTCTTACCCCCAATGATCCCATTCAATTTATTCTTCAATTTTTGAATATTGTTCATCGTCTTGACGGTATTAAGCTCATCCGAGATGTTGATGTTTTTGTTGAGTGCCCGACGGGAAAGATTCTTCTTACCCTTACCGATGTACGCCTGATTGATCTTAGCATTGAGTGTTTTCAAGTTTTCCTTGTTAACATTGAACTTTAGGTTCATTTTATTTTCCTCGCGAGCCTTTCTGATGCGTTCAGTGAGACGATTCTTTTCACCCGAACTGTTTTGAATATTTTTAGCCTTTTTCCTATGAGACTCCATATTTTTGGGGTTCAGATTGAAATTTTTCATAATTGTTTCGATATCATTCTCTTTGAGTTTCAGATCCTCCGTCATGTATCGTCGCAAAGCAGTTTCTTTTTCTTTCTTGAAACTATTCGCAAGTGTGGATGCTCTATTTTTCACATTGATAGTAGTCATATTTTCAAAGAAATCCCAATTATTTAATATAGCTTCCCGGTTTTCCGGTTTGAGATTGTACTTGTTGAGAACCAATCCAACGTTATTCGCGTTTTCGCGACTCTTCCGACGGATGTAATCATCAATGTTTCCACTAATATTTTTTACTCTATTTTTTTTTGTAATTTTATTGTAAAATTGTTTTCGGTCGATAATCGGAACATTCTTTTCATCTAAAAGTTTGGTAAGTTCGAGTCTCTTTTTCTTGTCTAAAATGTCATTCGCCATTAGACGACTCGCATTTAGACTAAGGTTACGACCGACAACTACTTGAATTTCTTGGTTGTTGAGACCCAAGCTTTTCATGTACTTGGAAATCTCTTCTTTCTTGAGACCCTTCTTAGCAGTTATGGTGGTCTCAATTTGGCTTTGAACATTCTTTAGATTTTTGAGTGTTTTTATGGCAGTCACTTTGTTCATCAATTCATTCTTCACATTAGCATTAATAATCTTATCAGAAAGGTTGTTTCTACCTTTATTGATCACACCCTTGACGACTGAATCAATCTTACGGTTCAATCCCATAATCTTTTCAGATGAATTTAATGTGTTTGTATTCGTGTTGAAATTGAACGCAACGTTATACCGCTTGGCTTCATCAATCTTGTTCGCGAGTGTGCGCTTTTTACTCGTGAGATGATCACCTTTTTCAGTCACTTCCTTGTTAATAGCAATCTTGATATTCGATAGGGAAATGTTAGAATTTTTGAAACGTTGAATAAACTTCGACTTATTGATATTGAGTGGCTGCAAGTATTGTTCCAATTCATCTAAATTTTTAGCTCGTTTTTCATTTTTAACTTTTTGTATTTCAGAATTGAATTCTTTACGAAGTTCGATAAGATTCACACCATTTAAATTTACTTGTTGAATGAAAGCATTCTTTTTATTTTGTGTTAAAACTGAATTTGCGTTCATGTATTTTTTCAACTCATTCCTTTTTGTAGTGAGTTGTTGAAGTTCTTTCATGTTTTTGGTATCCTTTTTAGTTTTACCCTCATTATTTATTTTGGTCTTAAGAGGGGTAAGTTTAGTGACATTATTGACTCTCTCAATATTCGTGGAAAAATTAACATTCAGTGACGTTGCCCTATTGGACAGCTTACTTTTACCCACACCGATGATCCTGACCTTCATGGCATTGACTTCGGAGTCATTCTTGAGTTTAAGAATATTAGATTGTATGTTGCTATTCAAGTTCATATTGGAGGCTATTTTTGATAAAGCCCGAACCTTTTCAGTAAATGTGCCCTTGACCTTCTCGTCACCCGCATTTCTAATCCGCTTTTCAAGAAGTGCTACACGATTAAGTGTAGTGAGTGTTGAGACGTTTATATTTACACCTAATTGTTTAGCGAGAGTAGTCAGTCGCTGTTTTTCAGTGTTCAGCGTTCTAGTATTTCTTTGATTCTTAAGTTTTTTAGCTTCTTCCACAAGTTTGCCAATGTTTTTGTTTCCGTTATTGAACTTACTCATGATTGTATTTTTATTCTGGGAATTCAGGTTTAGTGCATTGAGGTTTTTAACGAGACGAGTTCTCACATTTTCACTTTGTCCGCGAGACACTTCCTCCGCACGCGCTTTCGCGGCTCGTTTGAGTATGTTTATACTTTCACCCGCATTGAAACGTGTGAGGAAACTATTCTTGTTAGTTTGATTAATTTTCAAAGGTGTCAGATATGTGAGAAGGTTCTGCTTCACGAGAGATTTCTTTTCTTTGATTTTCTGTTCGACTAATTTTTCTGCGCGATTCTTCAACGAGTTTAAATTTGTCTTATTATCAATTAAATCTTCGAGACTCTTCTTATCATTATTTGAAAGTTTGACATTGACGACCATACCCATGAATTTCTTTTTCTGTGTATCAATGAAAGTATCACGCTTGGTCTCGTTTTCCTTTTTAGCCTCGTTGATGAGACTATTTATATTCGCACCTTCAGCTTTCGATCTTGACTTGAATGACAATTTACTCGCGTTGTTAATAAACGGGAGCGTCGCCAGGATTATATTCATCTTTTGTTCATTCGTCTTCATAACATTGTTCATTTCATCCGATTTGAGTTGCGCTTCAGCTTCTAACTGTCTCAAATTATCATTTATCATGCGATTGATAAGAGTCTGTCGATTCGCATTTGAGAGTGACATCTTACCAATCTTTGATATGAATTCACTCTCAAGTTCGCCATACTTTATGGCTTCATCTATGACACTTTGACGATTCACACCACCCACTCCCAACTTATTGAGAAATGGTTTCTCTCTTTTCAAACCAATCTTCTTGATTCGATTAGCCGCTATATCGAGTTTGATATTCGTCTCCACAATTGGTGCGTTTGGGACATTAGGAGCGTTTGGCACATTAGGTGCGTTTGGCACATTAGGAGCGTTTGGGACCTTGGGTGCGTTTGGGACATTAGGAGCGTTTGGCACATTAGGTGCGTTTGGCACATTAGGTGCGTTTGGGACCTTGGGTGCGTTTGGCACATTAGGTGCGTTTGGGACCTTGGGCACGTTAGGAGTGGGTAGAGGTCCTTGCCCCCCGGGGAATGGAACATTAGATCCTTTATTTTTGTAATATCCTAATCCCTGATTATCAGTTTTAAAAACGTAACCTTTTTTTTCACCGTTAAACTTTTTAGTTGAAATAAAATTCTTTTTATCAAAAAGTCCAACAAAAAATGATTTATTGGGTTTCTTAACTGCACTCACCTGACCGTTAAGAAATTTTGGTCTCTGACCTTTCATGAGAAGACCACCTTTAGGGAACTTTATTTGTGGAGTGGGAGTGGTGTTCTTGAAATTGTTGGCTACTATAGTGTTCTTGAAGTTATTCGTCTTCACTGTTGTGTTATTGAAATTGTTGGCTACTATAGTGTTCTTGAAGTTATTCGTCTTCACTGTTGTGTTATTGAAATTGTTGGCTACTATAGTGTTCTTGAAGTTATTCGTCTTCACTGCTGTGTTATTGAAATTATTCCCCACTGCTGTGTTATTGAAATTATTCCCCACTGCTGTGTTATTGAAATTATTCCCCACTGCTGTGTTATTGAACACTGCTGTGTTATTAAATTGTTCCTTCTTGACTGGGGGTGAATACTTTTTCCCAATCTTCACGGGTTCATGAACTTTCATGTATCTGAGACGCTTACCGATAGAATCAATCATTTGACTCTTCGTCATCTGCTCCATCTGTTTGATCCCAACTTTACGGGCAACCCGTTTAATTTCATCACGTTTCGACGAGGAATTGAATAGAATGTCGTAATCGACGGGTTTCAATGGGGATTTCTTATCTACGAGGTAAGTCTTATTAGAACTCATAATCAATGGGGGGAGGGGTAACTTTCCCGCCTTGATATCGTCATAGACTTGACATATTTGTTCTTTTGTCAATTTAATAGTGTGTCCTGTATTCATCTTAATGAGTTTTTTTAGGACATCGAGATCTACGTCGGGATCGCAAACCTCAATCATATATAGTAAACTGATAAAAAAAGTGTTATGTCGAATATCCAATAGTGTACAATTTTAACTTTTCTTCGTATTCCATATTGAAATCAAATACATTCGTATCTCTTACATTAATTTCTACGATTTCTATGGGTGTCGTATACGTCTCTCTATTTGTAAGAGCTGAACGAACGAGTGAATCTATGAATTGTTTGGGAGTATCTATATTTTCCTGGTACATTTTGTCCATGATAATCTTAATACACGTAACTTCGTGTGATTTTTTACCAAGAAATGGAACTAGAGGGTAATCTTCTTTTGTACCACCATCGATGTACGTTTTACCATCATGTGTCCCACACGCGAATATGAATGGTACAGCCATACTCATACACACAGCATCTATGACCTTCATGTTTGGGTGTGTATCACGGGAAAAATAAACAGTTTCCGCACTGTTTAGACAATAAGCTGATATGTATATTTTAGTCTCCAATTCTGCGAACGTTGGATCTCCGTTACATATATCCACCAACTTTTTACGAATTGGACCCATATCAACAAAACCAAATTTGTTAAAAAATGAGCCCAAGCGTATTTTAACAAAATTGGGGATATTTAATGAGAGTGATGTATCCAAAATTTCATCCATCGACATACCGACCGCCAAAAATAACGCTAAAATCGCACCCGCTGAAGATCCGGATATTTCCTTCACGTCCGCGAGTGAAGATTCACGAGCTTTTAGTGCTCCAATGAGTGAGAATATTCCCATAGATGCCGGACCAAGTACGAGATACTTCATCTTCTTACTTAGTAGAACTGAGGAAATTGGCGACGCAAAAGCGCGAAAACCACCGCGAAGACGATCGCGTGGGTCAATACCGCGGGGAGGCTGGTCTGACCGGAACGGAACACACCACCCGAGCCCGGGGGCAACGTGAGAAGGAGACCGGGGCTGAGGGCCAGGAAGAGTGCGGTAGTGACGAGCAGGTCGGTCTTAGTGAGCACGAGACCCATGGCCTTGGCGACGAGACTGAACACAAGGAAGAACACGAGTGCGTGGAAAAAAACAGCCATCTGGTTGGTTTTGCCGTTCGCGAACTTGACGTTTTTGCCGGCGGTGGTCACGAGAACACCGGGGCTGAGCGCGAGAAAAAGGGCAGCGGGGATAGCGACTTTCTGGGACGTGATATCGGGAAACATTTAATATAGATGTATATATTTTTTCATGAAACATGTAAAGTGATAGAATGTGGCACCTCGCATCATTTCCCCATGGAGATGATTGTTATGTATGATTCGCCTGACATTCTTCCATATATGGGACAGGTGTTCATCGTACCATTCTGTATCTTCGTCCCGTTCGTTAGAATGGTCATGCTCCACGTAGCAAAATTCGACAAAGTCACAGAATTCCCCTGAGTGTTCAATTTGGGCATCATACAAGAGTGTTCGCATAGTATTCCACATGTGCCATAGTTCGTCTGAGTATTCGACTTCCCAGTCTTCGATATTCGGAGGAGTGTGATCGTCATCGATCCCGTCATCATCGCTGACATCGGGATCAAATCCATTTGAGGCTTCATATACGTATTGGCTCCAAACCATGATGCTTTACTTATCTTCTTTCTCGGGTGTTTCTTTTATACCTGTTAATGAAATAGATGTAGATTCTTTGGTTTTAAGTCCATCTTTAATGGCATTTAGGGCTCCTTCGACCTTTGTTTCGTCTCCACCGAAAAATGTCATGAGTCCATCTTTTATAGCATCCTTGTTCATACCTGACTTCCTGACGGATTTACGGATGCTAATTTTACCTTTCCTGAGATTAATGGTATCGATACCCTGTTCGACCATATGCTTTTTTACGTTTTCCTTGAGACGTTTCTCTTCCTGACTAAGGATTTTGATGTCAGATTTCGCTTCAGCTAATTGTTTTGTGAGCTCTACCAGTTTAGATACATTCTCGGAGAGATCAGGTGCAACGGTTGTCATATTAATTACATACTAATTGGATCAAATCTTTAAGCGCAGAGACCACGCTGCATGAGATCGGGGACGATGGTGGAATTGTTCCACACGAAAGGTTCCTTGGGGTTAGGGGGATCCTTGCGAATCTGTTGGTTCGCATTGCGGAGGGCACCACCAACAGTCTCAGGAAAGCCGATCTGCTTGCGGGGCTCGAGGAAGTTCTGTCCCGCAAGGATGTCTTCTGGGGCAAACTGTCCAAAGTCCTCGGCTGACGCAACTTCGCGGGGGAGGAGAGACGACGCAAGACCGGTACCCTTGTTCATACCACCGCAGATGGTATCAGACCGACCCGCGGAGGGGGCGGCTGATGGACCCGCGGAAGGACCCATACCGAAAGGTGCATATTGACGCTCGATGATGGTGTATCCTGACTTGTTGTTCATGGAAAAGAGGAGGAAGATCAAAGCAGCGACGGCGACCAACATGAGGAGGTTCTGTTTACGACCCTTCATTATGTTTTATATATGTATAACAATTTTTTTATTGGTCATCCTCGTCGACAAAGGCATATTCTTCTGGGTAAGTATCAATCACGGGATCATCATGAACCTTGACCTGGACAATATTCCATGTGGAACCGAAAGCCTTTTTGGCAAACCAAAGTCCAGCAAATTCGAGGATGACATCACATGTTTTACTGGGCTGGACACCCCCAAAATCGATGAGTTCCTGCTGTGCATTGAATACCTTGGTAACATCAAGGTGATCACCAGTCACCTGACCATCCTTTAGGCTGGGGGTGTATGCCCCCTTGATGACACCTTCTGAGAGTTGCTTACCGAACCAAGTATCACAATTTTCATGAGCCGCCTCGAGATTTTGGGTATCAAGATCCTCAATCTTCTTTGCGTTGGCATCAGTCATGATATCTATCACCACTTCTCCTGACACATCGACAATCTTGACATTGTTCAACTGGACAAAACACTTGCGCTTCTCATCATTGAGAGCCTTCACAAAGTAGAGACCATCATCACCTTTGGCGGGGGAGTTGTAGATCATTTTATATGTCTAATGCGTTTCATTTCTTTAACCCAACAAATGGTATCTCTGCAGCCTTGTTAAGTAATGTCTTGGGTACCCATTGATTTCTCCTGGGGTTATACCCGTAGAGTGTCTTGGAGATGTTCATATTCTTTGGGAGGGACTTGGCATTTTCTGGGCGCAATGGAAATTCATTTTTCACATATGCTGAGTTATTGACAGTCTTCCATTTGAGATTCTTCAGGTTAAAGCGTTGATTTCCTGAAGATTTCCTATATCCCTCTACGTTAGTATTTTTCACTACGGGTTTGAGACCATGTACGATCTGTTTGGATAGTTTATCACCGGAGGGTTGGGTCGTAAAGTTTTTGTACTTGTAGGGGTCAATTTTCGAAGCTTTGCTGATAGAAATATTGGTGGGTTTGTTGGCTATCTTCTTCTTTGTAATGATCTTGGGAGCTATTCTCTTGAAGACTTCATCTATAGAATTAGAAGCCTTGATACGTTTATCAAATAGTTGTGACAGTTTAACAAGTCTCTGACGATCCGTTTCTTTCTTTTCTGGGCGAAGACGTAATTTATCCATCAAATAAATATCCTCGATGAGAAACTCTTTACTCGCGACAAAGAGTCGTTTATCGTTGATTAATTTACCTGTAATTACATCACGGTATGTAACACCTCTTTTTTTTGTAAGTGCCACTTCATACCCAAACTCTTTAGGGCGCATGAAAGGAATGTCGAGAATACCACCCATATTGAAATCCTCAATCTTCCCACTCTTTGGAGAGAAAATACGAATATTCAGGTCAAGTGCAAAAAGTTCCACATCGATGAAGATATCACCCTTACTTGACTTGTTGTTATTGGAAGTCTTCTTTTTCTTGATCAATGTGTATCTGCGTGTAACGTATGGGCCAGTCTGTTTGAACCCTATACCTAAAAACTTGAACAGTTTGGAATGTGTCTTTTGCATCAGCGTGATTCTCTTCTTAATGCGTAAATTGAGACGCTTAGCCAATTCTCCCATTTTATTCCATAACATGAGTTTTACTGCTTGAAGTTTTCCATAATATTTATCATTCATTGGAATCCTAGGTACAAACTTTGCATCGATATCACTCGTAATGATTCGATCCTTGAATTCTACATACAAGTTGAATGCCTCTCCACCACTCACGATGAGATCACCCGAGGAATTCAAGAACTGTGTGATTTCACCAATTGTGTCCAATATGATATCACGAATGGAATCAGTCACGAACACGTACATAATCTTTTCAAAATTTTTGTCAGTGTGGGTACTTTTGACTCGAGCCCGGAACTTACCAAAGTCTCTAGGTAAGTTTCGATCGTAGTACTTTTTCAATTTGGCATCCTTGAAAAATAAATTTTCATTCATGAATTTTTCAATTGCAACTTTTGAATAAATTTGGTCATCCATTATTATATCGTGATATAATAAAATGGTGTGCAACGTCATCGAGGAATGTCGATGCTATTCATACACAGGTGAAAAAGAACAGTTTTGTGGTGCGAGGAAAGGACCATATGTTCTACCATGCCCAACTGATTGCTGTGCGGGTGGTTGCCCTGACGATGGGTCTAGACAACCATTTAGGTTCATAGATAAACCTGATTTTGTCACATTGAACAACAGAAGATTTGTCTTTTTAATATGGCTATTTGTTACCACCGCGAGTATATACTACTTTAGGAACTTAAAGATTACATCGGTAAGAAAGATATAATGTCTCTTGAAACCATTCAAACCGAACTTGCTGCCCTCCGTACCGATGTTAAGAACTTGACGAAGATTATTCGCAAGATCAAGAGCACCCAGGAAGACCCCGATGGTGAGAAGGCTAAGGCTCGCGCTGCCAACAACGGCTTCAACCGCAAGCAAGATGTGACGCCTAAGTTGCGTGCGTTTCTCGAACTTCCCACCGAAGAACTCATCTCCCGCTCGGAAGTGACCAAGTTCATTAACAAGTACATCACCGAGAAGGGTCTTAAACACCCCGACAACGGTCGCCAAATCGTACTCGACGACAAGCTTCGCGACCTACTCGCACCCCCCGCCGACGTTGTGGTGACCTACCTTAATTTGCAGAAGTACCTCTCTCCTCACTATATCAAGAAGGAGGCTGAGAAGGCTTAAAAGATAAACACATAACATATATAACATAGTATGGTGACTTTCCTCACAAAGGAAAGAGCTGAACAACTTGTTGGTACAAAGATCAAAAACCTTGATTTGTACCAAAGAGCTTTTACGCATAAATCTGCTCTCAAAGAGTACGAACAATTTACAGAGTCTTTTGAAACACTCGAATTTATTGGTGACTCGGTCCTCGGGTTTGTCATCACTAAGTTTTTGTTTGATCGGTACGAAAGTCGCCAAGAAGGGTTCCTCACGAAAGCTCGTACAAAACTCGTTCGTGGTGAAACTCTCGCTAAGATTGCGAGTGTTCTTAAACTCAATGAACTCGTCATCATGGATGAAAAAGGAATGCGCAACAACTGGAATGAGAATCCCAAGATTTTAGAGGATGTCTTTGAAGCCCTGATTGGGGCTCTATACATGGATATCGGTCTTCTCCACGCTAAGGAATTCGTACTCAGAATTTTTCAAGACCCCGCATTTGTGGATATGAATTCTATCATGGTGGATGATAACTTCAAGGACAAATTAATGCGACACTGTCAGGTTCAAAATTGGCAACTTCCCGACTACAGGGTTGCTGCGCATCATGAAGGTCTCTTCTATATCGACATCTACATCAATAACGGCTTTGTTGCCAGGGGTGTGGCTAAGAGTAAGAAACAGGCGGAGCAAAATGCAGCCCAGACCTATTTTAGCGTTGCAGAAGAACTTAAAAACTACAACTTTAATTAATGTAAGATGCATCCCAATGTCAAAGCGTTGCTCGAAATTGAGTTCGCCGCCCAGAAGTCTGAAGAATGGCTTGCCCTCCGTGGTAAGATGCTCACCGCTTCGGATGCAGCGACGGCCATTGGTGTAAATAAATACGAAACACCCGAAGGTCTCCTCCTTAAGAAGTGCGGACTCGGCGAGAAATTCACGGGTAATTCAGCCACGAAACATGGGGAAAAATACGAAGATGAGGCGCGTATTCTATATGAACAACGTCACGGGGAAGTCGTGCATGAACTCGGCCTTTGTCCACATCCCGAATATAATTGGCTCGGTGGATCCCCCGACGGTGTGACCGAAAGTGGTAAACTCATCGAGATTAAATGTCCTCCACTTCGCCAGATTGTTCCCGGGGTCATACCCGAACATTATCTCCCACAAGTACAGATGTGTTTAGAGATTTTAGATCTGGAAGAGGCGGACTTTATCGAATATAAGCCTGCTGAGACCAATTGGCCGAAACCTGAGGAGTTTCAGGTTATCAATGTGAAGAGAGATCGTGAATGGTGGAAAACCAATTTCCCGATCATGAAAGAGTTCTGGGACAAAGTTTTGTACTATCGAGAACACTTGGATGAGCTCCCTAAACCAAAAGAGAAGAAAACGCGTAAGAAGAAGGAACTTGAACCAGCTGTGTGCGAAATTGAAGCATTCCCCGAAGAAGACTTTTATCATGATGATTGAAGGGCTTCTCGAGCCTTTTCCGCGTCTTCTTTTGAATTGTATGATCCTAAACGCCTTTTTTTATATTGAAGGATCCATCTATCACATTTTTTATATACACACCATGCCCTTTTTTAGGTTTTGTAAAGTTTTCTGGATCTTTTAAATACCTTTCAAATGCTTCTTGAGCCTGTTCTTTTGTATCATAATTACCTAACTTAATATCCCTCTTATATGAAAGTCTCCATCTATTGTTTTCTAATCTTATACAACCAATGGGTTTTTTTAGTGGTCCATCAACATTTGTGAAGTTGTTGGGATCTTTTGTGTATTCTTTCAGAACTTCGACAGCTTCTTCTTCCGTCCGAAATCCGCCATTCGAGAGCGCAACTAAAATACCATCAATC
>Ga0222629_1000332_pt1 | contig 16370 bp, 19 predicted proteins | sample AntAcemetagenom1_FD_179847 | JGI IMG/M metagenome (GOLD analysis project Ga0222629, IMG submission 179847) | Saline water microbial communities from Ace Lake, Antarctica - #1 | ecosystem: Environmental > Aquatic > Non-marine Saline and Alkaline > Saline | place: Antarctica: Ace Lake | collected... | reverse complement strand
AACAACTTATAAATGTTGATAATAAATTTTCATACCAAACTAAATTCCTAACAGAAGATAATAAAATTATAATTGAGGTATATAGCAAAACTAGAAAACCTTAAAAATAAAATAAAACATACAGACTGATTCATAGCCAGTCGAATAAAATAAAATATAGAGATCTGTGGCCTCCTTTGGGAAGTCACATTTTTGTTTGTATATTTAACAGTTAATAAAAAATAAAAGAATGTCTAAAAACGTAGTAATAATTGGTGCTGGAGTAGCGGGCGTAAACGCTGCCACAAAATTAGTTGACAACAACTTTGATGGAAAAATTACCATCATTGATATGGGACACAATCCATACAATCGACCTTACGACGATGTAATGACTGGTTTTCTAGGAGCTGGTGGTTGGTCTGATGGTAAATTAACTTACCACACAGAAATCGGAGGTCAATTATCAAAATATTGTGGTGATGAAAAAGCAATGGAGTTGATGAACCAGGTAATCGAGAATTTTAAACGTTTTCATCCTAAACCAGAAGAAGTTCAATGCTCCAACCCAATAGAGGAACCAGATTTCATTAAACCTTATTTCGGTTTACGTTTATTCCCTGTATGGCACGTTGGAACAGATTATCTACATGAAATAGGGAAAAATTGGTTCGATTTCTTAGAATCTAAAGGTGTAGAATTTATATGGGAAACTAAAGTAACGGATATTGATTTTGAAAAACAAGAATTAAAATTTGAAAATAATAATCTTGGTATTAGTGGATTAAAAGTACCATATGATACACTTATATTTGGTGTAGGCAAATCAGGCATAGACTTTGGTAAAAAATTAGCAGAAAAATACGACCTACCAACCGAACCAAAATCAGTACAAATTGGAGTACGATTCGAGTCCCCACAAGAACACTTTCAAAAACTAATTGATATATCTTACGATTTCAAATTATATAGAAAATACGAGGATAAAGGCGTATCTCTACGTTCATTCTGCACAAACAACAATGCAGCATATGTTGCCGTAGAAGATACTTATGGTAACCATAGCTACAATGGTCACGCTCGAAAAGATGAGAAATATAGAAACAACATGACCAACTTTGGTATTATAATGGAAATTAAAAATATAGATAATCCCTTCAATTGGTCACGTAATTTAGTTAAAAAATTACAAAAAGACGGTACGGGATTGTATTATAGTCCAACAAGAAAACCATCAACCACTTCTGAAGGTATAGATGTAAGTACTTACCAAATAGGTTGGATGGGGCTACAGGTAGTAGCTGAAACGTTTGGGGGGTATTTTGAATATATCACAGATTTTATTAGTGATATGAAGAAAGTATTCCCAACCCTTCAAGACGATTGGGGCATTTACCTACCAGAGGTAAAATATTTATCACCCGAACCATTAGTCAATTATACCAATTTAAGCCTTACAAAATATGAAAATGTCCACTTCGTCGGAGACGCTCTCTCAGCTAGAGGAATTACAGTATCTGGTTCACAAGGAATCTACGTTGCCGAAGACCTTATCAAATAAAGAACTTGAACAAATATTAGAGGCTGTTGATTTATATTTTTTATATAATTACAATGCCGATTCATTTTTAACTAAACAATTTAATGAAATAAAATTATTTTTAGACTTAAGAAGTGAAGTAGCAGAAAGGTGTGGGGTGGTTAGAGACTAACATATTTATATGTGTTAAAACCTTGAAATGGAAAATAACTTATTTACATCAATTATAGCAATAGTTTCTTCCGTTGGATCGGTTGGAGCTTGGAGGTTTTACGAAGCAAGATTAAAATACAAAGCAAACAGAGAATCTAACCCACAAAGAGCTAACGAACGCTTTATAAACGACTTACAATCTAGGGTTGGCAAACTTGAAGCTTTACTAATCCAGTCATCAGAGGATAAGGACAACATGAGGGAAACTATTACTACCTTATCTACAGAAATGTCTGCATTAAAAGTTAAAATAAAATACCTTGATGATGAAAATAAAAGGTTAAAAGATAAAAGAAATATACGAAAATAGTAGGAGGAGCGAAAGCTCCTTTGTACATTTACGTGTTAAAATTATAGAAATTTAAATGTTATATATGAAAAAACAAGCACAAGACTGGTCAACACGAACCATTACCACACCTGAAGGAGAAAAAATAACCTTCTTCGACAACAAATTACATAATTGGAATGGTCCCGCTATTAAGTATCCTAGAAGCACTAAGAAAAAAGATGAATATTATCTTTATGGCTTTGAATGTGATAAGGAAACATGGCTAGAATTTAGACGCGATAGAAATGGCGTAACCCCAGACAAAAATCCCCAAGTTCAATCAAGATTTTAATATATGAAAATAGGTTTATGTGGTACAATGAGTGTAGGCAAAACTACACTTGTTAATGCCTTAAAAAAATTAGAGCAATTTGAGGGTTATGAATTTGCTACTGAACGTAGTAAATATCTTAAAGGGTTAGGTATCCCATTAAATACTGACTCTACATTAAAAGGACAAACGGTGTTTTTAGCTGAGAGGTGTACTGAATTAATGCATGAAAGTGTTATTACTGATAGAACTATAATTGATGTGATGGCATTTACACAAAATGCTGAATCTATTGACTATAAGGATAAAGAATATTTTAATGAATATGCTGTTAATTTCTTAAAGGAATATGATTATATATTTTATATTTCCCCTGAAGGTATTGATATAGAGGATAATGGTATTAGAGAAACTAATGCTAATTATAGAATATCTATAGATAATACTATTACCCATCTTACTAGAACATATGGGCATAGAATTAAAAATCTACATATGTTAAAAGGTACGACTAATGAACGTATTGAGCAGATGCTTGGCTTTATTCAACTGTAATATTTATATACAAAACATACACCCCTATGGAAGATAATTTTAGCATTAGAAACTGGAAAAATAAAACCCTTTATAAAGAGGCATACGAAGGCAATGACCACTATGTAAAGTTTTCAAAAACTAATGATACTTACCAAGTATGGAAAGGAGAAGAAATTGTAACAGATTTTCCAACTAAGGAAAGAGCAGAAGCCGAATCTAAGAGGCTTAATCTTTTAGCCTCTATAAAAACTGTTGATAGTCAACAAGTTAAAGAACAAGACGATTTTGACGATTTTGAAGAGGATGAAATATCAGTCGAAATCCCTGGTGACGAAGATAATGCACCGGCTGGTGACAAATCTCTAAACAAAAAACTATCTAAACAAGATGGCATAATTAAAAGATATAAAGAATTAAGTAATTTAATGCAACTTAATCTTAAATACTTTAAAGATGCACCAACCGAAGACGTTAAAAATCTAGCCAAAAGTAGATTAAAAGACCTTACACCTGAATACCAGGCAACTAAAAAAGCCTACGAAGAGTTAAAAGGTATCAATATATAACACAATGTTATACAAAAATAGGTTTGTAATATTATTCATAGTAGGTGTATGCATTTTAATGTATGCTTTCTTTGACACCAAAAAGAAATACGTTGAAGAATATAACTCTAAAATAAAAGCGCTAGAAGCTAAGGTCGATTCCTTACATAATGAAAATAAACTTTTAGATAACAATATATTTGAACTTAACCTTCAAATATCAAACCTCGATAATAAGATAGACTTGCAAGACAATAAAATAGTCTATTTAAATAAAAAAACAAATGAAAAAGTTAGTTCTGTCGATCTTTTTAATGATGATGAGCTTGAGCGTTTTTTCACAAACCGCTACAGACACATCCTCGATTCAATTACAAAAACCAATAGCAAAGCTAGTAATTAAAGATCTTATTATTGGAGATAGTTTCAAAGAAGAAATCTCTATATTAAATGTTAAAATAGGTTTATTAGAAAACAAAGTTGGTTTAAAAGATATTGTTATATTTGATCTTAATAGCAAGATTACAAATTACAACAGCATTTTAAATGTTAAAGGAGAACAACTTACCTTATCCCAAAATCTATCCAAAAAATTAGAACAAGATTTAGCCAAAGCTAAACTAAAATCTAAACTCGTAGGAGGTGCCGGTCTATTACTAGCAGCAGCCGTAGCGATAGTGCTTAAATAATATGGCTGAAGATTTAAAATCCATAATAAAACAAGAATTCATCAAGTGTGCCCAAGATCCGGTATACTGGATGAAAAAGTACTATATGATTCAAAACCCCAAACTGGGTAGAATCAAATTTAACCTGTATCCCTTTCAAGAAAAAGTACTTAAACACATGCAGAACGAAGACTACCTTATTATAAATAAGTCACGTCAGTTAGGTATATCAACCCTATGTTCAGCCTTTTCTTTATGGATAATGTTATTCCAAAAGGATAAAAACGTACTATGTATTGCAACTAAACAAGAAACTGCCAAAAACATGGTAACCAAAGTGCGATTCGCATATGATCAGTTACCTAAATGGATGCAGATAAAAACAGTCGAACACAATAAATTATCACTACGACTCGCCAACGGTTCACAAATCAAAGCCACATCAGCCTCATCAGATGCCGGACGTTCAGAAGCGGTTTCCATGCTATTAATAGATGAAGCTGCCTTTATTGACGGAATTGACGAGATATTTGCCTCCGCACAACAAACGTTGGCAACTGGTGGTAGGTGTATAGCTTTATCTACCCCTTATGGTACGGGTAACTGGTTCCACTCAACATGGGCCAAGGCCGAAGCAAGGGAAAATACTTTCATACCTGTAAGATTACCATGGACCGTTCACCCTGAACGTTCACAAGAATGGAGAGACCAACAAGATATTATTCTTGGTCATCGTATGGCAGCCCAAGAATGTGACTGTGATTTTAGTACCTCGGGAGATACTGTAATCGAACCCGATACTTTAAGCTTTTATGAAAGCACCTTCCTCCAAGACCCAGTTGAAAAGCGAGGAGTAGACGGAAGTTTATGGGTATGGGAAATACCAGACTATTCTAGAACATATGTTGTGGTAGCAGACGTTGCTCGTGGAGATGGAAAAGACTATTCAGCATTTCATGTATTGGATATAGAATCTGCTACACAAGTAGCCGAATTTAAGCAACAAATATCAACAAAAGACTTTGGAAACGTTTTATACGCAATAGCAACAGAATATAATGATGCTTTACTTGTAGTAGAAAACGCTAATATAGGCTGGGCTGTGATACAACAACTAATAGATAGAGGATATCGCAACCTTTACTATTCTCCTAAAATGGATGTGGGAATGGGTAATGCGGATCAATATATTTCCCGCTTTGAAAATGGGCAAGGTATGGTACCGGGCTTTACTACATCAATGAAGACAAGACCACTTGTTATATCTAAAATGGTTTCGTATATTCATGAACGTTCCGTTACTATACGCTCAAAACGTTTGTTAGAAGAATTAAGAACATTCGTTTGGAAACATGGTAAGGCACAAGCATTAGGGGGGTATAATGATGATTTAACTATGGCCTTCGGTATTGGAATGTTTTTAAGAGATACAGCATTACGTTTTCAACAACAAGGTGTAGATATGGCAAGGGCAACATTAGGAAGTGTCCATTCCTCTCACCACCAAGCCCCCACTATATTTCAAGGTGGAAACCAATTTAAAAATCCATACGAAATGACAAACCCCTATGGTGATAAGGAAGACATTTCCTGGTTACTAGATTAACTAATATTTATTATATATATATAAAATGGCAGATACTTCATTATTTGGTAAACTAAAACGACTATTCTCCACAGACGTAATAATACGTAATGTAGGGGGGAACCAACTCAAAGTAGTCGATTCAAACCAAATCCAATCCTTAGGACAGCTTCAAACAAATTCACTGTTTGATAAATTTACTAAGATGTATAGTACAGCGGGGGGTATGAACTATAACCTATCTCAACAGATTAACTTCCCAGCCTCACGAATACAACTGTATACTGATTATGAAACAATGGATACAGACGCTATTGTAGCTTCTGCACTTGATATTGTATCTGATGAAGCTACCTTACGTAATGACATGGGAGAGGTATTACAAATACGCTCCTCGGATGAAACTGTCCAAAAAATACTATATAACTTATTTTACGATGTTCTTAACATAGAATTTAATTTATGGTCATGGACACGTAATATGCTTAAATACGGGGATTTTTACTTAAAACTAGAAATTTCAGAAAAATTTGGGGTATATAATGTTATACCGTTTTCTTCTTATACTATAATGAGATTAGAAGGTATAGACCCACAAAATCCAGCAGATGTAAAATTTAAATATGACCCAACCTACTCAGTATCAGAAAACCCATTAGGAATGCAGATTGTATCCCCAATGATGAGTTCCATAGCGGGTAGAGAGATTATATTTGATAATTATGAAATGGCCCATTTCCGTTTATTATCGGATTTTAATTACCTTCCTTACGGTAGATCATATCTAGAACCTGCTAGAAAAATATGGAAGCAAATGACATTGATGGAAGACGCAATGCTTATCCACAGGATTGTTAGAGCCCCAGAAAAACGTACTTTCTTTGTAAACGTAGGTAACATTCCACCAAACGAAGTTGAAACATACATGCAACGTATGATCAACAAAATGAAGAAAACACCATATGTTGATCCAAGTACAGGAGATTATAACCTTAAATTCAACATGCAGAATATCTTAGAGGATTTTTATATTCCTGTAAGAGGTGGTGACCAAACAACCCGTATTGAAAATACTAAAGGTTTAGATTACGCGGCTATTGAAGATGTAACATACCTTAGAGATAAATTATTTGCTGCTTTAAAAGTTCCAAAAGCATTCTTAGGATATGAAGCAGATTTAGAGGGTAAAGCCACATTAGCTGCTGAAGATATTAGGTTCGCACGAACTGTTGAAAGAATTCAACGCATTCTTATATCTGAGTTGACAAAAATTGCACTTGTACATTTATATGCACAAGGGTATGATGGAGCTGCATTAACTAATTTTGAACTTACATTAACTACACCTTCTATTATATACGATCAAGAAAGAATCGCATTAATGAAAGAGAAAGTTGATTTAGCGGCCCAAATGATGGAGCTTAAATTGATGCCTACCGATTGGATATATGACAATGTATTCCATTTTAGCGAGGACCAATATCAAGAATATAGAGATTTAATTATTGAAGACCAAAAACGTGCTTTCCGTCAGGGCCAAATTCTTGAAGAAGGTAACGATCCTGCAGAATCAGGAGAAGCATATGGAACACCACACGCATTAGCTTCATTATATGGTTCAGGTAGATATCCTGGTAGTAAAGGTGTACCAACAGGATATGATATTAATGACCCTAAATACCCAGAAGGAGCATTAGATCAAGGTCGTCCTGAAGAAAAAGTATCAAATTACAATACACAAGATAGTAATTTAGGTAAAGACGTAACGGGAGCCGCAGGTATGAAATTTAAAAGTGGTGCTGAAGAAAGACCGGGCAGGCCAGGTTCTAAAGGTGGCAACGGGTTAACGTTAGAGAATTTAAGTACCCGAGCAGTATTTGCTCAAAATGAAAAAATGCTTAAAGGCTTATTTGTAAAACAAAAAGTATCGTTATTTGAAGGTGAGGATTTATTGAATGAGGACAATATCCGTGAGGAAGTTGATTTAGATTAATATTTATAGATAGTAGCGTACTACTTATGAAAGTAAAACACAATAAATACAAGAATACTGGTATTCTATTTGAATTATTAGTAAGGAAGATAACTTCTGATACTATGTCAAATAGCAATAGCAAAGCAGCAACTTTAGTAAAAAAATATTTTACTAAGAGTGAACTCGCTAACGAAAATAAACTCTATCAAACCATTAATAATTCTACATCTTTATCGGAAGGTAAGGCAGAAACTATTATTTCTACAGTTTTAGAGCTAAACAAAAAATTAGACAGAGATCAGTTAGCTAAAGAAAAGTATAATTTAATTAAGGAAATTAAGGAAAATTTTGATTTAAACGACTTCTTCCAAGCCAAAATTAGAAATTATAAACTTTTGGCTTCAACCTATACTTTATTCGAATCTATTAATAATAAAGAATTCGGGAACCCTGAGGTAATTATTAACTCTAAAATTAATATATTAGAGTATATCACATCCACCCCCGATGCTAAAATGTCTCTTACTCCCTTAGTGGAAGAATTAATGACGTTAGATAAGGGCACTCGTGCTTTGGCATATAGAATTATGTTAGAGAAATATAACACGAAGTTTGATGGTTTAAATCCTGAGCAGAAAGAAATACTTAAAGAGTATATTAATAGCGCTTCGGATGCTCCAAAACTTAAAGAATTTTTAAATGTTAAGTTTACTAAAATATCTGAAAGCTTAAAAAAGAGCTATAAAAAGATAGACGACGCTACTTTACAAATTAAAATAAAAGAGGTTATCAACCTAATAGACCCTATAGTAGAAAGTAGAAAAATAAAGGACGACCATTTAGTTGCCTTACTACAATATGTAGAACTTTCTCAAGAAATAGAATTAGTATGAAAAAGCTAAACTTAAAAGGTTTAAAGCACGAGATGAGCACCACAGGAACTGGTGCTTCCTTTGCAGCTGGTGAGGGGGAACAATACTCTACTCCTAAAGCTTTTAAGAAATGTAAAAACGAAGTAGGTGAACCTTTTTCCACCCCCTCTCCCTCAATACCTAATAGAAAATCTAAAGTAATGGATTTTGTAAAGATATTTGAGAAAGCAATAAAAGAACTAAATACCGAAAAAAAATATAACCCTGTAACTGATCTTACTTCAAGTCAAGCGGATGCTGGCTTAAATACAGGATACGATATGGATTCTCTAGATGCAGCCTCCGTAATGGAGGCAAAAATAGGAGATGTTAAAACAACAAATGGTATTAAATCTACTGTAACCGATGTTGATCCCGTAACTGGGGCTGTAACTTGGAGTATAGATTATGTACCCGCCTTCGATTCTGTATTTAAAGAATTTGACGAATTGCGTAGGTTTATAAAGGACCTAGACAGAAAAACCGATGATCCCGTTATAGATGATATATCTGCTATAATTGTAAAGCAATTTAATCGATATCGCACACATATTAGAAATACTTACCCGGATTCTTATAAAAGATCCCAAATGAATGAGGCAAGGTATTCACAATTTAAAAATGAAACCAAATTACGCACACCCACCGAACAAATCCACCGGGCTGTCCGCGAGATAAGGCGTAAAATAGACGAGATAACAAAAGTTGTAGCACATACCGAAAGAATGAAAAGTGAATTAAAATCTAGCAGTGAAGGTATGTCATATCTTAAACGTACACATAATGCTATCAACACAATTTCAGAAAAGATCCAAGATTTAAATAATAGAATTAAAGGTTTAACCGAATAACAATGGCAAGAGGTGAGCATAAATCCCCACAATTTCAAAAATGTGGAAAACGTCAAAAGTCTAAATTAAAGACTTTAAAAATGATAAAAAACACTAACGAAATTTTAAGTAAATATACGTTTTAATAATGGCAAAACCCGCAGCAACCGGAGGCGCAAAACCTAAAAATCAAATAAGCAGACCAGGTGTACATTCTAAAAGTAAAACATCAAAACTAAAAAGTTCTAAGAACTATAAGAAAGTAAATGTAGGTCAAGGCAAATAATATTTATATACATGACAACACAAGATTTATATACTGAGCTAGCTAAAGGCAAAATTACAGAACAAAAGTTCCTGTATGAAGTGCGTCGTGATCTAAACCTACCTTGGATTACGCAACACAACTCATTTGTGGATACCGTACAAATCCTTAAAAATAAGGGTATGATATCTGAAAAACAAACAAAAGAGTCCACTGGAAAACAAGAAGTAGAAATTATAGCTAAGACTATCGATATGGTTAACCCATACGAATATTCAAAAGGTATGAATTTCGAACTTGATTTAACATACAATTCAGTTGGAAATGCTGATTTAACAGAGGAAGAGGTGGCTAAAGCACAGAAAAAAGTACTTAAAAACCTTACATCCAATTCAAGTTATTATACACAAAAAATGGCTATGGAAATGGAAGGTGAAAGCCTATATGATATAGAGGTAAATGCTAAGTCAATTGCTGATTTAGTAAAGAAAAATCAAGGTAAAAAAGGTAAAATTATCCGTGAAAATGAATATGACGAATTTGAATCGGAAGACGATAGAGAAAACTATTACTTAGATTTAGATGATGAAGATGATAATATCGAAAGAATCAAAAAAGATATTGATGCAAACGGTGGAAAGTATGCAGATGATGATGAAGATGATATGAATGAACATGGTGAAGATCATAGTAGAGTAGCTGACGTAAACGCTAGTTCTTCTCCACTAGAAGAAGAAGATGTTGAGGAGTTAGGAAGAAAACGTGATTCTATATATGAAAAATATGCCAAAAAACACGGTGTTGACGTTAACGAGCTAAAAGATAAAGTTGAGGCACGTAAAATGGAAACAGAAGCAATTGAAGTAGATAATGAACAAGACGCTATCAATATCCAAAAAAAAGCACCTGACGCTAACGTTAGAATAGTAAAAAAATAAAATGGCTCAAAAACTACTACTCGAATATTCCGTATTTATCCCTAAGCGCACTCAATTATCTGAGGGACTTGGTGGTTCCAAAAATATGATTGTTGAAGGAGTTGTTCAAAGAGCAGAAGAATTCAACCATAACGGAAGACGCTACCCTTACGATGTTTTAAAGAGAGAAGTAGACAAATATATGGGAGGCCCAATTGCTGAAAATAGAGCATTAGGTGAACTAGACCACCCCGAATCATCTGTTATTAACCTAAAAAACGCATCACACAATATTAAAGAATTATGGTGGGATGGTAACGATTTATTGGGTAAAATAGAAATATTAACTACACCATCAGGAAATATACTTAAGGAATTATTCAAAAACGATATTACTGTTGGTATTTCTTCTCGAGGTATGGGCTCAGTTTCACAATTAGGTGAAGGCAGAGTAGAAGTAGAAGATGATTTCGAACTATTATGTTGGGATTTCGTATCTACCCCTTCAACACATGGAGCATTTATGAAGCCAATGGGTATAAATGAAAATTATACATCTAAACAAAATAAATACACAAAACTAAACTCAATAATATCTGACATCATATGCACTCAGTCAGGTATATGTTGTTTCCGATAATTCCCTCGGACGCTACCGAAGGCAGGTGTCGATTCCCTTACAGCAATGTAAGGGTTTCTTGTTTTTTACGATATTTATAGGAAATGAAAGAAAAAGTTGTATTAATATTGGTTACAGGTATAATGATATTACTAGTACTTATAGTAATAGGAGATTTCTACATTGCATTAGAAGATAGTAGACCTATAAACGAAAACATAATACACCTTTTACAAGTGACAATTACGGGATTAGTGGCTATAGTGGGCACTTATTTCGGTATGAACAATAATAAAAGAAATAAATAATAATTATGAAGAATCCATTAAACAAAATAAAAGTACCTAAAATACCTAAAATACCTAACCCAATACCAAACATACCTAACCCAATTCCTAAAATACCTAACCCCATTGATATAATTAAGGATGAAGTTGATAATGTGGTTAAAACTACTGAGAACATATATAAGGATGCAACAAAAGCCGTAGTACATACAACAGATGTCGTTGCTAAGAATACAACTGAAGCGGCCAAACAAGGTATTGATGTGACATCTACAGTATGGAAAGAAGGTAGTGCACAGGCAATTGAATTTTCTAAAGAAGGATTGGAAGTAGTTGAAGAAGGAGTAACAGCTGCTATTGATTGGTTAGATGAAAATGCTTGTTACATTGGATTGAATATGGCACTAACAACCGGATGTGTTATGTACTTCACACCAAAACCTGCACCCGCTGACCCCGGTACTGTAACATCAACTACAATTAGTGCAACTATGTTAGCGGCAATGGCAACAGTAGGACAAAAAGTGGCAATGATGACAGTATCAACTGTAATTGGTAAATTGTTAGCTGATGGAATATTCTTAATACCAGGTGTTAACGGAAAATGTGATAAACCATTACTAACAAGAGTACTTACTAATGTAGTAGGTAAAGCAAATCCAATATACGCAACAGCAGCATTATCAACACCAGCAGGTGTAGGTATATTTGTAGGTTCAGTAGTATCACCAATTGTAGCAACACTTATATGTGAAGGAGTTGTACCCAATGGATTTTCTAAATTAGATTCATAACATAAAAATAATTCCCTCGGACGCTACCGAAGGCAGGTGTCGATTCCCTTACAGCAATGTAAGGGTTTCTTGTTTTTTACTATCCTTATATATTTATCAACAGATATGATAGGGAATCACTAATATTTCCTCCCTCTTTACAATTATTCCTATATTACTTCCTTAATAAGTAATCACAAATCACAAACAAATTTTTTAAAAATGTCAAACACAAAGTTTTTCAACGATGCTATCGCTGAAGCTAAAGCAATCCGTGAAACGGCTCTTGCCAACGCTAAACTAGCATTAGAAGAAGCCTTCGTTCCACAAATCCAATCTATGCTAGAGAAAAAACTTCAGCAAGAAGAGGATGATATGATGGACGAAGCAAAAGACATGGACGAAGCAAAAGACATGGACGAAGCAAAAGATATGGACGAGGCGAAAGCTAAGGATATGGATGAAGCTAAGGATATGGATGAAGCTAAAGACATGGAAGAAGCTAAAAAAGACATGGAAGAAGCAAAAGCTAAAGACATGGAAGAAGCTAAAAAAGACATGGAAGAATCCTACGTAGAAGAAGGAGATGACATGGAAGAAGGATCAATTGAAGAAATTGACCTAGACGAACTACTTGCTGAGCTAGAGGCCGCTGAAACATCAGAAGGATCTGCCCCACAAGTCGAAGTTGCTATTGAAGAAGACCCAGTATCTGAAGAAGCGGAAGCTGATGATGAAGTTGGTGAAATTACAGTAGACGAACTAAAAGACATTATCCGTGACATCCTTGCTGATGTAATGGGTGGTGGTGATGGTGAAGAAGAAATGGAAATGGATCTTGATGCCGAAATGGAAGATGGTGAAATAGAAATGGGTGTAGAAGATGAACTTGAATTAGAAGGTAAAAAAGAAGTTGAAGAAACTAAAGCTGAGTTAAACGAAGCTATTAAAGTCATCAAAATACTTAAATCTGAACTAAACGAAGTTAATCTTTTAAACGCTAAACTTCTTTACGTTAACAAATTGTTCCGTAACAAAACTTTAACAGAATCACAAAAAGTAAAAGTAATTAATGCTTTCGACCGTGCTGAATCAGTTAGAGAAGTTAAGAATATCTTTGAAACATTAAAAGAAGGAATTACAACTTCTACTGCTAAAAAACCAATGAACGAGTCTCGTTCTTTTGCTTCTAAAGCTGTAGGTGTTGCTCCAAAAACACAAATTGTAGAAGGTAATGATTTTGTAGCTAGAATGCAAAAGCTTGCCGGAATTAACAAATTTTAAAACCAAACAAAAAAACAATGTCAAACATAGTAAATCAACTATTAGAGTCAGCTAACCCTTATCAATCAGTACAAAAAGATGCTGCAAGATTATCAGGTAAGTGGGCTAAATCAGGATTGTTAGAAGGAATTTCTAACGAAACTGACAGAGCTAACATGAGTATCATGTTAGAAAACCAAGCTAAACAACTTGTTGTTGAATCAAACACAACAGGAACTGGAGCTTCTTTTACAGCTGGTACAGGTGAGCAATATGCTGCTGTAGCTTTACCATTAGTAAGAAAAGTATTTGGACAAATTGCTGCTAAAGAATTCGTTTCTGTTCAGCCAATGTCTTTACCTGCCGGTTTAGTATTTTATTTAGATTTCCAATATGGATCTTCTAAAAAGCCATTCACATCAGGTGATTCAATGTTCGGAACTCCTTCTGAAGGATTCGGTAACAAAGCTGAAGGTGGATTATACGGTGCCGGAAGATTCGGTTACTCAATCAACCAATTCTCATCTTCTGTAAATTCTAAATTAGTAGTATCAGGTACTTGGGCTCAAGTAAATTTTGATGGAAACTTATCGGCATCTGCTGCTAGAAATGAAATCAAAACTGTTACTTTCACATCAGCTTCTATTTCTGATAGCTTAGATGGAAATGCTATCCGTTCATTCGTAGTATCTTCTGGTTCAATTCTTGAAGCAAGACAATTACCTGCATTCACAACTCAAGCTGCTAATGGAAATATTACATTTGCATTCTCAGGATCTGGTCTTGAGCTTACAGATGGTAACAACTATGTAGTATCTTATTCTAAGAAAACTGCAGACAACGCAAGAGGTGATTTCGAAGATGGTGCTGCATATTCTAACCAAGCGGGTACTGCTGGTCAGTCTATCTCTATCCCAGAAATCGATATCCAAATGAGATCTGAAACTATTGCTGCTAAAACACGTAAGTTAAAAGCACAATGGACACCAGAATTCTCTCAGGATTTAAATGCTTTCCATAGTATTGATGCTGAAGCTGAATTAACTTCTATCTTATCAGAGTATATTTCATTAGAAATCGACTTAGAGATCTTAGATATGTTAATTGAAAACGCTCCAACAACTGAAGTATGGTCTGCGAAAGTAGGTAACCAACTTAATGCTGCTGGTACTGGATTCGATTCTAATACTAACGGTGTATACTACACTCAAATGAGCTGGTTCCAAACACTTGGAATTAAATTACAAAAAGTATCTAACATTATTCACCAAAGAACACTTAGAGGTGGAGCTAACTTTATTGTAGTTTCTCCAACAGTTGCAACTATCCTTGAATCAATTCCTGGATTTGCTGCTGATTCTAATGGTGATGTTACTGCTGCTTCTTATGCTTTTGGTGTACAAAAAGTAGGTGCTTTAAATAGCCGTTACAAAGTATACAAGAACCCATATATGACAGAAAACACTATCTTAATGGGATTCAGAGGTAACCAATTCCTAGAATCAGGTGCTGTATATGCTCCATATATTCCACTTATCATGACTCCATTAGTGTACGATCCTAATACCTTTACACCACGCAAAGGGATAATGACAAGATATGCTAAGAAAATGGTTCGTCCGGAATTCTATGGTAAAGTCTTTGTATCTGACCTAGACGTAGTCTAGTTTTAAATCAATATCTTTAAAAGATGCCTAGCGAAAGCTAGGCATTTTTTTTCTATAAAAATTTATATAATACCCTTCCTTTTTATATATTTATATTTAAATAATATATAATGAAAAATTTAATGTGTAAAAGGTGTAATACTGAAAAACCCTTAAATGAATTCTATAATTCAAAACTATATAAATTAAATAAACTCCCAGGATGTAAAACTTGTAGAACTACTCAAGGAAAGTCCACCTACAACCCTGATTACTTTAAAACCAGAATCCAAAATCTAACATTAGAACAAAAACAAGAACGTACTCAACAATTAACAATAAATGCTAGAAAACGTAGAAAAAACCCTAAAACAAGATTAAAAGAAGCCTTAAGAACTCGAATCTATAATAGTATGAAAACTAATAAAGAACGTAGTACTTTAGAATATCTAGGGTGTTCAATAGACCAGTATAAAACCCACTTAGAAACTCAATTCACTCCTAATATGAATTGGGATAATTGGGGGAGCTATTGGGAAATAGACCACATAATACCTTTAAGTAAGGGAGGAACTTTCTATTTTTTAAATACCCAACCCCTTACTAAAACTGCTAATCGAAAAAAATCAAATAACTAAAATTAACCCCACGAAAGTGGGGCTTTTTTTTATATTTATATTGGACGTTCTTATATTATTTATTAACTAACCAAGCATGTTTATGGCAAGTAAACCTCACACCGACGAAATTTATCGTCCTAAAAGAGTAGTAAAAAATCCAATCAACTTCAAAATCCAACTAAACGAAGAACAAAAAGAGGCAAAGGCTAAAATTTTAAATAACACAATAACCCTATTAGCAGGTCAAGCAGGTTCAGGAAAAACATTATTAGCATGCAATATAGCCCTAGATGGTTTAATGCGAAGAGAATATACTAAAGTTATAATCACCCGCCCTACTGTATCAAAAGAAGATATAGGGTTCCTACCGGGGGATATGAGAGAAAAAATGGACCCCTGGGTTCAACCTATTTATCAAAATATGTTTCTCTTATATGATAAAGAAAAAATTAAAAAACTTATAGAAGACGAGCAAATAGAAATAGTACCTGTATCCTTTATGAGAGGCCGTACATTCGTCGATTCACTTATCATAGTAGACGAAGCTCAAAACGTTACACACGAGCAAATGGAAATGATCGCAACACGTATCGGA
>Ga0222629_1000319_pt1 | contig 16986 bp, 21 predicted proteins | sample AntAcemetagenom1_FD_179847 | JGI IMG/M metagenome (GOLD analysis project Ga0222629, IMG submission 179847) | Saline water microbial communities from Ace Lake, Antarctica - #1 | ecosystem: Environmental > Aquatic > Non-marine Saline and Alkaline > Saline | place: Antarctica: Ace Lake | collected... | reverse complement strand
TGCGCGGCCTGCGGACCCGTGGGCAGGCGTTGATCCTGACCGATCAGGACGCCCACACAGCGACTTACCAAGGCCCGCCGTTCGTCTATGGCTTTGAACGTGTCGGCACGTCCTGCGGCCTGATTGCGGCCAATGCGGCGGTTGCGATTGACATGGGCGTTGTCTGGATGGGCGCGCGCAGTTTCTTCACATACAGCGGCGGTGCCGTGCAGGAGTTGCCCAGCGAAGTCAGCGACTACGTTTTTAGCGACTTTAACACCGATCAGCGGTCAAAGGTTCACGCCTTAGTCAACAGCCGCTGGAGCGAGATATGGTGGTTCTATCCAAGCGGTGCCAGCGTTGAGTGCAACCGCTATGTCGTCTACGACTACGCGCAGAACGTCTGGTCCACTGGCGACATTGACCGCACGGCTGGCGTTGACAGCGGCGCGTTCCGTCAGCCTATGTGGATCGCTGCCGACGGTGTTCTATATGAGCATGAGGCGGGCTATTCCTACAGCGGCGCTACGCCATTCTGCGAAAGCGGGCCAATCACGCTTGGGACTGGCGATCAGGTAATGAGCGTGCAGCAGTTTATCCCAGACGAACGAACGCTGGGCGATGTCACGGCTACGTTCAAGACACGGTTTTATCCAACTGCAACTGAACGTAGTTACGGGCCATTCAGCATGGCAAACCCGACGAGCATGCGGTTCACCGGGCGTCAGGTGCGGATGCGCGTTGATGGCAACTCTGCGGCTGACTGGCGCGTGGGCGTGATGCGGCTTGATGCTGTCCCAGGTGGCCGTAGATGAGCCGTGTGATCCCGCCATTTACCACAGATGCGAAAGCATGGGCTGAGAACATCCGCCGGTATTTGGCACGCGCTTTGGACCAGTTAGGTGCGCTTGATGCAAGGGCTACGGCGGCAGAGAACGGCGTGCTGCTGTGGGATCGGGACAACAAGTATCCGGTGGTGTCGCTTGATGGCGAATGGCGTCAGCTTGTCATTGCCAATGGCTTTGGGTTTCTGACGCAGGACAATGACATCACTGCGGCGGCGTCTAACACTGCCTATCCGATTGTCTTTGACGCGCCAGCCGCTGGGTTTTCCGAGGGGATTAGCCTTGGGGCATCGCCCAATCAAAGCCGGATTATCTTTGAGGAGGGCGGCGTTTATTACCTGACCTTCACTGCGCAGGTTTACAGCACAAGTGGATCGAAAGTTGATTTTTGGTTTTGGCCAAGGATCAACGGCGTTGACGTGCCATCTGGGGCAACGCGCGCAAGCCTGCATGACAGCACATCAACAAAGCCTGTCACGAAGGGCGCTATCTTTAGCGTAAGCGCCGGTGATTACCTTGAGGCTTGCTGGGCAACAAATTATCACACAACGGCATCGCTTGAAGCATTTGCTGCCACTGCATTTGCGCCCGCCACGCCGTCTGTGTCTCTGTCAGTCACGAGGATCAGGTCTTGAATATCATTGACCATTGCCGCCCGTGGATTGATGACGCGCTGGAATACAGCGGCGGGACGCACACGTTTGATGACGTTTCTGAGCGAATTCTTGACGGCAAGCTGCAATTGTGGCCTGCCGAAAGGGGGTGCGCTGTCACAGAGATTGTGATATATCCAAAGAAGAAAGTCCTGCACGTTTTTTTGGCTGGCGGCGAGATGGATCAAATCATTGATATGATCGACAGCGCCGTAGCTTGGAGTAAGACACAGGGCTGCACCAGCATGACAATCGCGGGGCGACATGGTTGGAAGCGGGTTCTTGAGAAATACGGATACAAGCCGGTGATGACGGTCTTGGAAAAGGAGTTTGAATAATGGGTCGCGGCAGCACCACAACCGAAACCAAAATACCAGAGTATCTTGAGTCAAAGGCCAAGGGCAATATTGCCCGCGCAGACCAGATCGCGCAAATTGGCTATGTTCCCTATTACGGGCCAGACGTTGCTGCGATGACGCCAATGCAGATGGCTGCTGGTGGCAACATCAATGCGGCGGCTGATGCATTTGGTTTGGGTATGCCAACATCTGCGGGGGCCGGTATGCCGACTGCGATGGATTACGGCGGAATGGGCGCATATTCTTCTGGCGGGCTTTATGACCAAGCCCTTGCCGAATTGCAGCAGCGCGCGCCTGCGCAATTTGATGCACTTACAGCAATGTTCATTGATCCGGTTACGGGGCCGCGCGATGGCGGTCTGGGCAACAAGGGTGGCGGTGCAGCAGTTTCCCAGCCCTCAGATAGCGGCAGTGATCGAGATGGGCGTGAGCGTATTCAGCAAGCGCGTGAACGCAGCGAACCAAGCTCGTTTGCGTCCAGTCGCTTGCGATCGGTTCTGCCGGGCGGTGTGAACGATCCACGGCTTGAGCGGCCAGCCAATCAGGCGATTGCTCGCATAACCAATGCGCTGCCAAGCCGCAGCACAACACCTATGCGCCCAGTGGCGCGTCCAAACAGAAATTGACGGGGGTAACTCATGGGCCGTGGTTCTAATCCAGCAGCAGCAGCAGCGCCGACACCGATGCCTGCGCCAATGGCTCCAAGGCCGGCGCAAGTAATGCAATCTGCACCAACACCAATGCCATCTGCGATTAATCCCGCAGCGGCAAACAACGTGTTTAAGCAAGCGTCTGGTGCGCTGACTGACGCAATGGGCGGCGCGCGTAACATCATGGGCTTTCAGGGCCAGCAGGTTGATACCCAATTCGGTTACGATCCGCAGCAGGTTGATACCCAATTCGGTTACGATCCGCAGCAGGTTGGCACGCAGTTTGGCTATACGCCTGACGCTGTGGCTGCGCAGCAAGCCGTTGGCGGCATCGGCACTTACATGAACCCCTACACGCAGCAGGTCATTGATACGTCGATGGGCGACCTTGAGCGCCAGCGTCAAATGCAAATGAACCAACTGGGGGCGCAAGCATCTGCGGCTGGTGCCTTCGGTGGATCGCGTCAAGGCGTTGCCGAAAGCCTGACCAACGAAGCGTTTGCACGGCAAGGCGGTCAGCTTGCGGCGGGTCTGCGTCAGCAGGGCTTCCAGACGGCGCTTGGCGCATCTCAGCAGGACGTTGCCAATCAGATGCAAGCTGCGCTGGCAAACCAGTCTGCGCGTTCAGCGGCGGAACAGTTTGGACAAGCAACAGGGCTTCAAGGGCAAATAGCAAACCAAGGGGCATTTGGTCGGGCGCAAGAGTTTGGACAAGCATTAGGGCTTCAAGGGCAAATAGCAAACCAAGGGGCATTTGGTCGGGCGCAAGAGTTTGGACAGGGCATGACGCTGGACGCACAGCAAGCCAACCAGCAAGCAGCACAGCAGGCCGCAAACCTTCGCTTGCAGGCATCTGGTCAGCTTGGAGGCTTGGGCCAGACTGGCTTCGGTATGGGTCAGGGCATCATTGGGATGCAGCAGCAGCAGGGTTTGTTGCAGCAGCAGAATAACCAGCGATTGATTGACGCTGCCCGTGCGCAATACGGCGGCTTTGCTAACGCACCGCAGACAGCTTTAAACACGCGCATGGGGGCAACAAGCGCGGGCAACTTTAATCAGGGATCAACAACGGAGACACGCAATCCTGGTTGGTTTGATTACCTTCAAGCTGGGGCGCAAGCTGGTGCAACTTACATGGCGTCTGATCGCCGCTTGAAGACAAACGTCACACCGATTGGTGAGCGCAGCGGCGTCAATATTTACTCTTGGGATTGGACAGACGAAGGCAAGCGCATCGCCAGCCCAGACCAGCCCACAGTCGGCGTCATGGCCGATGAATTGATGGAGACGCACCCGCACCTTGTTCACCGCGCGTCTGACGGTTATCTGCGCGTCAACTATGGCGGGCTGAATATCTGATGGTTGATTGGCGCACAGATGATCGGGAATTGCTTGCACGCATACTGACTGCCGAGGCTGGCAATCAAGGGCCGGTTGGCATGTTGGCTGCTGGCAATGTCGTTATGAACCGCGTCAGTCAACCCGGCTATGGCAACGGCGTTCGTGACGTCATTATGAAGCCCGGTCAATTCTCGCCAATGAACAGCGTCACTGGTTATGCGCGCGGCGAGCAAGGTCAGAACATTGACGCAATCCGCCCAGACGAAACCGCTTACATGGTTGCGGACAGCCTGTTGTCTGGCACGGCTGGTGACATCACCGGCGGCGCAACGCACTTTTACAACCCCGACATCTCAAACCCATCATGGGCCGAGGGGAAAGATTTTACACGCATTGGCGACCACCTTTTCGGCAGAGCGGATGCGGATCGCGGCACAACACAGAACACGAGGGAAACAGCCATGAGACAGCCAACGATGCTGCCGTCGCAACCGACGCAGGAGCAACAGCCCGGTGGCATTCGCGGCCTGCTTTCCAACCCAGACTTTCTTGACAGCTTGGCCATCGGCTTTGGCGGTTTGACGATGAACCCCAACCAAGCCTTGATGCAGATGTCGGCGGATCGGATCGCAGGGCGTGCGCAAACGCGGCAGGATACGCAATCCAAGAACAAGACCATTGAGTTTCTGCGCGCGCAGCCGGGCGGAGAACGCTTTGTGCAGCTTGTTGACGCAATCGGAGCCGTGGCCGCATTGAAGGCCTATCAAGACTCGCAGGAACCTGCGCCTGACCGCGGCCAGATCCTGAGCGCCGTGCAGATGCGTGAAATGTTCCCCGGCACACAGATTGAGGACGGTCTTTACAACCTTAAGCCAGACGGCACGGCGAACAAGGTCGGTGGTGGCGGGACCACTGTGAACATGCCCGGCGAGCAAATGAAGATAATGCCTGATGGCCGAATTGCCGTTGCTGATCCTAGCGTTGAAGGTGGCGTCCGCTTTGTGACCGCGCCAGGCAGCCCTGCTGCCCAGGAAACGCAAACTGCGCAGGTTGACAAGCAAGCCCAAGCGGCAACAGCGCAAAACAGCTTGGAATTGATTAACAGCGTTTTGAACAGTCGCAGCCTTGAAAGCGTTACGGGCATGATCCAAGGCCGCTTGCCTGCAATGTCGCAATCAGGGACTGACCTTGTGACCCGAATTGAGCAGCTGCAAGGGCAGGCGTTCTTGCAGGCGTTTGAAAGCCTCAAGGGTGGCGGCGCTATTACGGAAAGAGAAGGGCAGGCTGCAACAAACGCCATCGCAAGGCTTAATCGTGCGCAAAGCGCAGAGGCATTCAGAGAAGGTCTGCGCGATCTGCAAGAGATTTATCAGCGCGCTGTTGATCGGGCCAGTAACGGCGGATCGGCTGCAATCACAACTACCGGAAACACAATTAACGGCGTGACCGTCGGGGAGCCTTACTGATGGTTGAACGCATTTATCCCGTATCTCGTGACGGCGTTAATTTTGAGGTAAGGGCGCAAAGCCCAGAGGACGCGGCCCGCATGGCGGCAGAAGCTGACCTTTCCACAACGCCGCGCATCATTTCGCGGAACGGGTCAACGCGCGTCTTTGAACGGCCAAATGGCCAGCGTTACGTTGTCTCGCCCGGCTTCAGTTCAATGGACCCTGCCGCTGTTGAAAAGGCAATGGCCGGAACCAGCGCGGGCGATATTTCGCGCAGTTCTATTGATCGGTCGCTGATTGAGGAAAACTTGGGCGCAGCACGGGCAACACAATTTGCGCGCGGCACGCCTTTTGTGGGGTCAATGGTTGATGAGGCTGTAGGCGCTTTGCGGGGGCCAAATGCTGCGACTGGAACGCGGGTATTGGCGGGCGCAATGGAGCGTGAGCGGCCTGGCGAAACTGCCGCGCTGAATTTGGCTGGCGGTGTTGCCGTCCCTGCAGCTGCTTTGGCTGCGCTGACCGCTGCCGCACCAACCGCGATCCCCGCTGGTGTCGGGGCTGTTCTTGGCGCTGGCACGCGCGGTGCGCAAGCGTTGCGCGGACTTCTGGCTGGCGCGACCGCTGGCGGTGTAGAGGGTGCTGTGTATGGAGCAGGCGAAGGCCAGACGATGCCAGATCGGCTTGCCGAGGCGCAGTCAGGCGCAGGCTTCGGCGCAGTTGCTGGCGGTCTCATGGGCGCTGCTGGACCTTACGTTGCGCAGGGCGCGTCTAATGTCATGGACATGGTGCGCCGCAGCGATGTTGCGCAGATCGCGTCAATCTTTGGAATATCTCCAAACGCTGCGCGCGTAATCAAAAACACATTCCAAATGGGTGGCGACATCAACGACGCCATTTCACGGGTTGAGATGGCAGGCCAAGAGGGCATGGTGGGCGATGCTGGCGTCGCTGCGCAGGCGTTGCTTGATGCGACTGGTGCATCCAGCCCCGCAGGCGCACAGGCCGTCAGGGGGCCGCTTGATGAGCGTATGGTGCGCGTCAATGAGCAACTGGACACTGGCATGACAGGTTTGCTTGGGCAGCCAGCAGAGGGGCCAGTCTCAGCGGTGAACGAAATCATGCGCCGGTCAGGACCGGAGCGCACTGCGCTGTATGATGCTGCATATTCAACGCCAATTGATTATGCCGGTCCAACTGGTCGCCAGATTGAAGCAATCGTGACCCAGCGGATTGAGCCTGACATTTTGAACCAAGCCATCCAGCAAGCTAACGCAGAAATGCGGGATCGCGGTATGACCAATCAGCAGATCATGGCCCAAATTGGACCCGACGGATCAATCCAGTTTGTTGAGATGCCAAACGTGCGGCAGCTTGACGAATTGAAAAGGCAGCTAAACGCTCTGGCGCGGGGCGCAAAGAACACTGAAGGGCTTGTCGCCGTAGATACGCCGCAAAGCCTTCGCTACCAGCGTCAGGCTAATGACCTGCGCGACGCCATCATTGAAGCCACGGGCGGCCCAAGCGGCACTTATGCGCAGGCCGTCAGGGTCGGCGGCGACACGATCCAAGAGCGCAATGCATTTGAATTGGGTGAGGCACTTCTAAGCCCCCGCACCCGCGTTGAAAACGTGCGGCTGGAACTTGGTCCAAACCCGTCGCAAGCGCAGATTGAAGCCGCAAAGTCTGGCCTTCGCACCCGCATTGACCAGATCGTCGGTGACGTGAAACGCATCCCAAGCGATCCAAACATTGACGCACGTCAGGCTCTGGCTGTTTTGCGTGAAGCTGGCAGCGACAACGCGCGCGAGAAGATTCGGCGCGTTCTTGGCGATGATGCAGATGAAATGCTGCGAATGCTGGATCAGGCAATGGTTGCGGCTGAAACCCGTGCCGCCACTTCAGTCAATTCGCGCACGGCAATTCGGCAAGCTACTGACGAGCAGGTGCGCGACATGACCACGCCTAGCATTGTCGGCCAGCTTGCGCAGGGCGAGCCGATCAACACGGCAAAAGCGGTGGTGCAGGCTGTCACTGGCATGACAAACGAATATACTGTAGCACAGCGCCAGCGCATCTATCAGGACATTGCACGAGCGCTGACGCAAAAGCAGGGCGACGATGCTGTCATTGCTTTGCGTGCGCTTGATGCCGCAATGCAGGGCCAGCAGTTGACCGACTCGCAAACAGAGCAGCTTTCCCGATTGCTGGCTGCAACGCTATTCACAACGGCCACACCAGCCACGACACGCGCGCTTGAGTCCGAATACTCGCCTCAATAAAGGACACGACATGGACCCCGAAGATATGATCCCCGAAGAAGTGTTGGACATCCTTGATGACGCTGGCGTGATTGAGGACGAAGAAGATACGACCACAGGCCCACAGCCGCTTGACGAGAGCGACATCCAAGCGGTGTTCTCTACCGCCGTTGAGGATGCGATTGATTTCATCGAAAGCGATGTCAGCGAGGGCCGTATCAAGGCCCAGCGATATTTCGACGGTGAGACAGACATCGGCTATGAGGACGGGCGCAGCAAGGTTGTAGCGACCAAGGTGCGCGACATCGTGCGGTCAATCAAGCCAAGCCTGATGCGGATCTTTCTGTCATCCAGCAAGTTTGTGGAGTTTATCCCGCGCGGGCAAGAGGATGTGCAGTTTGCCGATCAGGCCACGACCTACATTCACTGGAAGTTTAACGAAGTTGGCGGGTTCCGCATCCTATCCGATGTGTTCCACGATGCGCTGATCAAAAAGATGGGCATCGCCAAAGCCTATTATGAGGAAAAGACCAAGACTAAAATCTACACCTACAGCGGCCTGAACGACATGCAGTTTCAGGCGTTGATGTCTGATCCTGATGTCGAGGTCATTGAACATACGGAAACCACAGAAGCCGAAGCGATGGTTGCGCCAGAGATGGCGTTTGGCGCACCGCCTGTCACGTCGCATGATCTAAAGATTTCGCGCACGACATACGCTGGCGACATTGTGATCGACAGCATCCCGCCGGAGGAGTTTTTCTTTGACCGGAATGCCCGCACGATTGACGATTGCTATGTCTGCGGCCAGCGGACAGATATGCGCGTCGGTGATCTGGTGGCGATGGGCTTTGAGTTTGACGACGTGTTCAATCTCAATAGCAGCACCGACAATGACACGATCGTAGAGAGCGAAGAAGAAGCCCGGCGCGGCTACAGCCTGAACGGCAACGAAGACGAAAACGCCATTGATCCATCCATGAAGAAGGTGATGGTGACTGAGGCGTATATGCGCATCGACGTGGACGGCACGGGTATCCCAACGCTGCACCGCGCTATTCTGGGCGGCAATGCCCACAAGGTGCTGTCCGTTGAGCCGTGCGATGAAATCCCGTATGCCATCTTTGAGATTGACCCAGAACCGCACACGATGCTGGGCCGGTCTATTCCCGATCTGACAATGGACGACCAAGACACGGCAACGTCAATTCTTCGCGGCGTTCTGGACAACGTGGCAATGGTCAACAATCCCCGCATCGGTATCGTCAAAGGCAAGGTCGATGTTGATGACGTGCTGAACAATGAGATCGGGGCCGTGATCCGCCAAGACGCGCCGGGCATGATGGAAGTTTATGCCGTGCCGTTTACCGCAGGCCAGACCCTGAGTGCGCTGCAATACATGGACGGGCTGGTAGAGCAAAAGACAGGCGTCACACGGGCCAGCATGGGGCTTGACCCAGACTCCATGCAGTCAACGTCCAAGGTGGCTGTCAGCGCCACTATACAAGCTGCTGCGGGCCAGATCGAGACAATGGCACGCAACCTTGCCGAGGGCGGTATGCGCCGCCTGTTCGGCCTGATACTGCGACTGACGGTCAAGCACGCTGACGGCGAAAAGCTGATGCGTCTTAACAGCCAGTTTGCACCAGTTGATCCCCGCGTCTGGGATACGTCGATGGATGTGTCTGTGAACGTGGGTCTTGGCACCGGGCGCGAAGAAGAAAAGTCTGCCGCATACCGCGAAATCCTTGGGATGCAGATGCAGATATTCCAGCAGTACGGGCTGGGCAACGGTGTTGTTTCGCTGACAGGCATCCGCAACACGCTGGCCGATATGCTGGCATCGTCTGGCATCCGCAATGCAGAGCGCTACTTCAACCCGATGTCGCCAGAGATTGAACAGCAGATGATGATGCAGGCGCAACAGGCGCAGCAACAGCAGCAGCAAATGACTGATCCCAATCAAGCCTACATGATGGTTGAACAAGCCAAGGCGCAGGCGCGTATGCAGACCGACGCCCAGCGCGCCCAGCTTGACGCACAGAAGGCGGTTGCCGACCATGAGCGCAAGATGATGGAGATGTCGGCCAACATGGATTTGGAGCGCGATAAAATGGCGCAGCAGTTGGCTTTGGATAATGCCGAGTTGCTGGCGAAATATGGATTGAAGGCAAACGAAATGGCCATCAAAGCTGAACAAAACGCCCCGCGTGACCCAATGGGTGTCCCACGATGAGTGCTGAACAGAAGAAACAGCACGCGGAGCGCCTTTTGGCCGATCCTACTTTGCGCGAGGCGCTGGATATGGTAAGAGGGAAAGCAATTGGGGTATTCAAACACCCCATATCGTCGCAAGACGAGATTATGGAAGCGCACCGGATGGTCCGGGCGTTAGATGCTTTGGAGACGCAGCTTGTATCGTTCGTAGTGGACGGCAAGATCTCGGAGCATCGGAATAGGGAGCAGCACCGTGGATAACACGACTGCAACGGGCAGCATCGAAGATGTTGCGGACAATCTGATCTTTGATCAGGAACCTGCCGAGCAGGACGAAGTGATGGAAGCCGACGATCAAGACGATCAGGCGGAAGTTGCGGAAGCCGAGGAAGCAGACGAAACGGTGGACGAGGCAGACGAAGCCGATGAAACCGACGAGGATGACGACGCAGAGGACGCCGAGGAGACCGACGAGGAGCCAGCGCAATCGCTCTATGCCGTAAAGGTAAATGGCGAAGAAAAGCAGGTGACCCTAGACGAGTTACGCCGAGGCTATTCGGGTCAGGAATACATCCAGCAACAGATGCGTCAAGTTGCCGAAGGCCGTAAGCAGGTCGAAGCAATTTACAATCAGTTGCAGCAGGAAGCACAGCAAGTTGCTACGCTTCGCCAACGACTGGAGACTGACGGCATTCCCGCCCAGCCCAAGCCACCCGGACGCGATCTTTTTGAGAGAGATCCGATTGGATACATGGAAGCCAAGCTGAAATACGACGACGATGTCGCAGCATGGCAGGGTCAAGTTGGGGAGTTTGAGGCGGTAAGTAATCGCCAACGACAAATGCAAGAGCAAGCGCAGGCCTATACACTCCAGCAGGAGATGGCCAAGCTGACGCAGGTATTGCCGGAGATTGCCGATCCCGAAAAGGGTCCGCAGGTTCGCAAGGCGATGATTGACGTTGGTGTCGAATACGGCTTCGCGCCGGATGAGATTGCGCAGGTAGTTGACAGTCGGCAGGTTCGGGTTCTGCACGACGCCATGAAATACCGTCAGATGATGGCGGCAAAGGATGGCATCAAGCAGAAGGTTGACCGCGCGCGCCCTATGGTAAAACCGGGCGTCAAGCAGCCAACCAGTTCGGGCAAGGTGAAGCAACGCAAGGTCGCTGAAGGCCGAATGCGATCCACGGGTAGCGTTGATGACGTTGCTAAGTTTCTCTTGTCTTAATATAGGAGCCTCGAAATGGCTGTGAATGCAAACACCAACAAGACCTACGATGTGAAAACCATCCGTGAGGACTTGCAAGATGCGATGATTTCGATCTCGCCAACCGAAACCCCGTTCCAGAGCGCCATTGGCCGCAAGACTGCAACGAACACTTATTTTGAGTGGTCGGAAGTCGATCTGGCAGCACCAGCCGCAAACCGCGTGCTGGAAGGTGAAGCAGCACCCGGCAACGATGCGCCGACCAACGCTGTCCGCCTTGCCAACTACACCCAGATCTCTGACAAGGTTGTCGAAGTTTCCGACACCAACCAGAAGGTTAACGGTGTGGCCGATGCGCAGACTGTTGCCAAGCAGATCGCCTACAAGCTGAAAGAGCTAAAGCGCGATATGGAAGTGATGCTGCTGTCCAACGTAGCCGCCGTTCCCGGCGATGCGACGACAGCCCGCATCACTGGTGGCCTGCCAGCCTTCCTGCGCACCAACGTTAACCGTGGCGTTAGTGGTGCAAACCCAACGCTGTCTGGCACCACCACTGGCTATCCCAACGCGGCTGCAACTGACGGCACACCACGCGCCCTGACCGAAGCGATGCTGAAGTCGGTCATCGCTCAGTGCTGGGACAACGGCGCAGAGCCATCCATCGTTCTGTGTGGTTCGGCTGTGAAGCAGAAGATCTCTGCAACTTTCACCGGTTCGGCAACCAAGTTTAAGAACGTCGATGACATGAAAGTCGTCGCCGCTGTTGACCTTTACGTTTCCGACTTCGGCGAATTGCAGATCGTTCCAACACGTTTCTTGGAAACACGCACCGTAGCTGGCCGCGATGTGTTCGTTCTTGATCCAAACTACGCACGGGTTGCATACTTGCAGACCGTCACGCAGAAGCCACTGGCCCGCACAGGCCACGCCGAGCGTCGTTTGATCTCGACCGAGTATGGGCTTCAGGTTGATTCCCAGAAGGCACATGGTATAATTAGTGACATTAATGGCGCACTGTAAGCCATTATCATATCACGATTAAAGATTGGGGCGGCTTCGGCTGCCCCTTTCGCTTCCGGCTTGCGCCGGTAAAGCCAAGTTCTTTTTCCAAAAGAATACGTTTAGCAACAGCGCTTTCTATTGTGGGAAAAGTCCCGCAATACTTGCCTGAAATATAAAGCCGTATTTTTCCTGTCTTGCTGACAAAGACCCCAGCATGACCGCTCTTGTTGTCTGCCCTAAGGCCTGAGTTGCGCTGGTTTTCTGCTTGATTAACCAATCTAAGGTTTGCCAGCCGGTTGTCATGCCTGATCCCGTTCACGTGATCAATCTGGCCTATTGGCTCTTGCCCAAAAACCAGTTTCCAAATTAATCTGTGCGCCTTCAGTGATAAGCCTGCCACTGAACCTATTTTATATCCGTTGGCATCAATATGGCGAAGTGCCTCCTTGCCAGCATACCGCGTGTTCCATGTGTTGCAGATGCGCAGGTCATTGCCTTTAAACATTTCACGCGGGCGCGGCTTCCAGAACAGCAGCCCAGTTTCTGCGTTGTAATCCAGCAGTTGACGCAATGTTTCTACAGGTGGTAAGTCTTTGGCCATCGGAGCCTCCTTGGTTCGGTTTCGATCACGGCTCCGGCAGTTGGTCCTGCGCGGAGCCATTTCATTATAGCGGCATCCGGTAAAAATCCAAGGTGCTTTACCGGCAGCCATAAATCGTGTAACTTTCGGGCAACGGCTACAGCTAACCCCCTGAGGAAAATTACATGCCCAAAATCCGTATCACAACAGATCGCAAGCCGTGGCTAAACGGTAGCCCGCTTGAAGTTGGCACCGAAGTTGATGCAACCGATGCAGATGCGCGCACGCTGATTGATCTTGGCTTTGCTGAGGAAATCAAGGTTGCACGCAAGGGCAAGGGTGCCAGCGATGTATGATGTCCGCGAAAAGATGATCGAAGAAGACGGCAAGCTGCACATCACCCGTTCGCAGGATGTCAAATATCTAATCGACGAGAACAAGGCGCTGGCCGACATTGCCCCGTCTATGCACGGTGACGCCAAGTTTCGCCTTGCTGGTCGCATCCCGTTCGTCATTGCCGAGCAATGGTCTGCCGAGTGCGGTGCGGGTATTGGGACAAAAGAGTTTGCCCTTTATTGCAAAAAGAAAATGATGAACGGCGATTTCGCTGCGTTCCGGGTCAAGGGGTTCTGACATGGCTGATGAACCAAACACGCCAGACCATCGCTGGTATGAGCGCCGCAATAACATTTCACTGCCGAAAGAAGATTTCAGCCGCGATGTAATCTTTGACAGCGGCATTGAAAAGATTGATGCGTGGATTGCATTGCAGCCTTGGGGGACGGCATGAACGAAGCACTGCCATTCATTGACGCAGCAATGAAGTATCTAATCGTCCCAGCGGTTATTTGGGTTTGGATTCTGCACAAGCAACAAGGCATCCATTCAACGGATATTGCGGTTTTGCGCGCAGAGGCTAACGCACGCGACCAAGCCCGGCGCGAAGAACGCGAGGCGACTGCCGCCCAGCTTGAACAGATCATAAGCATGTTACAGACGCTCAACGGGCGCATTGACACAATGATGTCGGGAAACAGCAAATGAGGCGCACATTCGCACACTATAGCAAGGTTCCGCCCGCCGAATGGCCTTGGCATCATTTCAGCCCGCGCGAGATCGCTTGCAAAGGCACCGGCAAGCTGACAATAGACACCGAGGCAATGGATATGCTGCAACGCCTTCGCAGCAACCTTGGCAAGTCGTTGATCCTGACATCTGCATATCGGTCGCCAGAGCATAACCGCAAGGTCGGTGGGGCCAAGGCATCTAAGCACATGGAAGGCATCGCGTTTGATGTCCGCATGGACAACCACGATCCGCACACGTTCGAAGCTGCGGCCCGCGCGGTCGGCTTTACAGGTTTCGGCTATTATCCCAAGTCAGGGTTCATGCACATTGACACGGCAGAGCCGCGTAGCTGGGGGACACATTGGCCGCTATCCCCCACATCGTGGCCCACAGAGCCGCCCCGACAGCCTGAGAAGCTATCCGATGACAAGGACGCCCAAGCAGCCGCTGGGGCCGGTGTAGCGGGCGCTGTGGCCGTCGCAGCAGACTATCTGCCTGTCTTGGGTCAGTTGGCCCCCACGGCGCAGCTTGTGGCAGTTGTCGTGGCTGCTGGGTTCATTGGCTACATGCTTTGGCGTCGGACGCGTTGAATGTTTCTGCGCATAAAACTTTGGCTTGCCGCCGCTGGTGCGCTTTTGATCGCTTTCGCCGCAACATACTGGCGCGGAAAGTCCAGCGTGGCCGCAGCCGCAAAACGTAGGGAACTGGAAAGCTATGTTGGAACCCGTGAACGCATGGACAAAGTTACTCTGCCTGACGATGATCGCCTTGACGACTGGCTGCGCGATAGGTCCAAGCGCTGAAGCGATCTGTGACGGCACCGACAATCTGCGCACCCAACATGCTGCGGCGCTTATTGAAGACGGTGGGCCGCAATCCAAAAGGTCAGGCGTTGCTCTTATCGCCACAATAGATGCAGGCTGCGGGTAATGATCGCCCGTGGCCTATTTCCGGTGGTTATAGCCTTCGGGCTATCTTCTGCCGCAAATGCGCAGGCTTGCTTTAATCGCCAGCACCTTGAGGCTTTTTTGAAATCTGAATTCAACATGTCCCTGATGTCGTGGGGCATCACAGCCGAGGGCAATATGATTGAGTTGTGGTGGGCTGAGAACGGGCATTTTGCAACTGTCACGACAACGCCGCGCGATTGTGTTAGCGTGGACATGCCAGAACACCTGCACGAACGCCTCCGCAGGCCACCGCAACGCAACTTTGCAGCGCCGATCAAGCCACTTGACCGTGGAGAACCTCTTTAATGCCAACACCACCTATTGACCCAGCCCTGTTGCAGGAGGCGATTGACCTTTGGCGTGAGCATGGCAGATCCGTTCGCAATGCCGCTGACGCTTCTGGGCTAAATTATTACACCTACGCATCGCGGCTGGAGAAAGCAAAAAAGCTGGGGATGCATCTGGACCCAGCGGTTCGTGACAGCATGAGCGCGGTCGGGACGGGCATGGTCCCTGCGCTGATTTGGGCCAAGACCAAATCGCAAGACGGCACAAGTTATTCAACGCTGCTGAAGCCTGAGCAAGACACGCCAGACAGCATCGCAGACCGCCTACGGACGGCGCTGGAGGGCATGGAACCTGCATTGCCTATATCGGCACCAGAACAGACGCTTGCCAACCTGCTGACCGTGTATCCTTTGGCTGACGTTCATGCTGGAATGATGGCGTGGGGCAAGGAAACTGGCGAGGATTACGACACGGACATTGCAAGCAACAGGGTGCGCGAATGGGTGGGCCGGGCCGTTGATGCATCCCCAGCATCTGAGACGGCGGTTATCCTTGGTCTGGGCGATCTGCTTCACGCCGACGATCAGCAAAACATGACGCCCCGATCCAAGCATGTTCTTGATGTGGATACTCGGCATTTCAAGACGCTGGACGTGACGATACAGGCGCTGGCCTATGGCATCGAATATGCTGCTCAGAAGCACGCGCGGGTCATTGTCCGCATTTTGCCCGGAAATCATGATATAACGGCTTACATGGCGATCATGTTTGCCCTGCATGAGCGTTACCGCGAAAACCCGCGCATTGAAGTCCAGAAAATACCGGGTGAGTTTTTCGTGATGCGGCACGGTAATTGCCTTGTCGCTGCGCACCACGGTCACGGGGCCAAGCCAGAGCGCATGGTTATGTTCTTGGCGGATGAACACGCAGAGGATTGGGGCAAAACCCGTCATCGGTTTCTGTTCACTGGGCATCTGCATCATCTAAAGATGGCCGACATTGGCGGCGTGCAATGGATGCAACTTAGGGCTATCACGGCAAAAGATGCCTATGCGGCAGGCAAGGCTTATTCCGCGCGGGCATCTTTGGAAGCAATCACATTTGACGCCGATCAAGGCGAGATACAAAGGGTCAGGGTTTCAGCATGAACGAACGCAGCCGGATCTTGACCGAGGCTGACGCGCTGGTGAATGGCGACCGTCAGGCAGACTACGGGACACCGCAGGAAAACTTCGCCCGCATTGCGCAGATGTGGTCAATTATTCTGGGGCATCCTGTTCGCCCCGATCAGGTTGCGCTGTGTATGGCTGGCCTAAAGCTGGCCCGGCTGGCTAATGGTCCGCACCGGGACAGTTTTGTTGATGGCTGCGGATACCTTGCTCTGGCCGCAGAGTTGTCGCCTGACAACCTATCTGAGCTTCTCAGCGACTAAGGGCAGGAACCCGTGATCGGGGCCGTTGCGCTCCACCCAAGCCCGTTTGTTGTTGTGTATCGCCATCAAACCATCTTGATGGCAGAGTTTTCATAGTGGAATGGTATCAAAGTCGCTGGCCTTGTTCGTGCCGTATCGGTCACAGATCACATGATGCACATCTGACGGGCCGGGCTTGCCACATATAACGCATGGAAGCTGCTTGACGCGGGCCATGTGAGCGCGCGCCTTTGCTGTGCCGCGTTCCGGCTTTGGTTGTTTTAACCCAAGAGGACCGCGACCGGTGAGGTTCAAAGCCAACGCTCCCATTTATGGCAGGCCGTGTTTACCTGCTTTGCCAGATCGTAAAGGTCAGTCACGCGCGCCTTGCTCTTTTTGGCGCGGTGGATGCCGGCTGCGATGCGATCCTTTTCTTCATATAGCGCAGATAGCTTGTTACGGGCAATCGGGGCCATGATAGGCTTGAGCATCCAGCGCATCACAGCATTCCTAGGGCTTGGCGATACAATTCTTCGATTGCATCTTCTTCGGCCAAAACATCGGCACGCTTTTTGCGCAGAGACACGATCTTGCGGATAGTCTTTACGCAGTATCCGCTGCCCTTGGCTTCAACATAAATTTCCGCGCGGGCTTCGGTTTCGTCAGAAATCCGCGCGTTTTGGTGTTCGATGCGTTCAACGATTGCGCGCAATTCATCGGCGGTGACGTT
>Ga0222629_1000309_pt1 | contig 17180 bp, 14 predicted proteins | sample AntAcemetagenom1_FD_179847 | JGI IMG/M metagenome (GOLD analysis project Ga0222629, IMG submission 179847) | Saline water microbial communities from Ace Lake, Antarctica - #1 | ecosystem: Environmental > Aquatic > Non-marine Saline and Alkaline > Saline | place: Antarctica: Ace Lake | collected... | reverse complement strand
GCCATGCTAAATTCATTGCTCCACTTGGGCTCAGGTAAGGTCTTAATTAACGCATCAATCACTTTATCTGCATAAAACTTCATCCCAATGCACTTATCCCCTCCTATTAATAGGTGCTTCAATGTAATCATCTTGCTCTTCTGCATGTCACTTCATCATTTAGCGCAAATCACAACTGATTTATTGAATCTTCGCCCTATTAAGCGTAGATTTAAACGGATAAATCTACATAACTGATGCGCTCTTGTCTAAATTGCACTGAAGTTTTAACGGGGAGAATAGATAAGAAATACTGTTCCGAATACTGTAAGTCGAATTACCACTATGAACAGAAAAAAGGACAGGAAGACTCTTTGTTCAAACGTATCGATCTTCAGCTCAAACTCAACAGAAGACTGCTCAAAGAGTTCAATAAAGCCGGAAAAGCAACTGTGCGTGCCGAGAAACTTATAGAGTTTGGTTTCAACCCTCACTATTTCACACACTATTGGAAAAACACTAAAGGCGATGTGTATCTCTTCGTCTACGAATATGGCTTTCTGAAAAGGAAAGAGAAGTATGTGCTTGTGACTTGGCAAAGCTATATGAATAGGCAGAAAGAACAAGCCGTATGATGGTTGAAAACGGTGTTCAAATCACTCCCACCATAAACTCTTTCAAATGCGCTCTAGTTCCTCTAAAAGTGCTGGTCTTTGACTATAAATTACTTTTAGTCGCTCTATCAATTCCTTTGCCATCTCAGTTGCCCCTAAATTATTCATTCGCTTAATATTCTTACAGGCAGATCGGTAGTAATTTCGTCCCACATTTTTTTCTAAAAACCTAAGAATCCCCAGCTCATAGAGGTGTGCGAGCTCCTGAGAATAATTTGGCACTAAGTGCTCCTCGAAGTCTTGCAAATACCCTGGTAAAATGCTGCCCTGTGTTATTTCTTGTTTCAATAGAGCTAACAGCTCCAACCATAATTCTTCACTCACATAGATTTTGGCAAGTAGTTGAAAATCGAGCCACTGTTTTTGTGCTTGAATTTCCGAAATCAAGTCGGCCACAAAGCCTTTCCATTTTGCCTCTCTAACATTTTCTTTTAAAATGAAATACAAGTACTGATAATCTGCCCTCACATTTAAAAAAAGAATGCGCGCAGATTCAATAGTCTTGACCGAATCACCTTTCTGAATAGCAATTCTCAACAACCATTTAGTCCACTCCAATGCGAGGCCTGGCAAGTCTTTAGGGACCAGCAGCAGACCTTCTTCTGCAAGTGAAACCGCCTGCTCAAAATCGTCTCTTTGCAATGCTGAGCTAATGGCAGCTTCCCTCAAAGTAGGATTGGAAAGGTTCATCATCATGAACGCTTCTGCTTCTTCTTCGCCCTTGATTTTAGCGATAATTTCTAGCTTAATCCCTTGCGCTTTTTGATAATGGTAGTCAAACTCTTCTCTTTTTACCTGATTCAATAAGTCAATTACTTTTTCTCCTTCGTTCTCCGTCTTGATCAGTTTTGCTGCAATTTCTAACATGCCTAAATGCCAGTCCCACCCCGTATAAAGGTTCTTTTGATACGCCTTAAGGGTGTAATCAAAAAGCAGTTTACGCTCTTTCTCCTGCAATTTACGCTCCGCTACTTTTGAAAGTAATTCTGTTGCTGAATAAATTCCATCTCCAAAATCACCGTTGCTATCATCACTGAACTGAAGGGCTTTGGTCAGTTCTTCCAGCATAGCAGATGCCATAAAAATAGTGCTGCGATGGTTCCCTTTATCAAGCTGATTTTGACCTGTTACCAAAAAGTTATTCATGGCTTTACCAACCTTGTGTGCCCCTCTTCTGTCTATGAATCCTCTTGAAGAAGCAGATTTAATTATTGCCCTAATCTGGCCAGCATAAAACGTTTTTGATTCGTCTTCGTTCAAGTGCGCATGAGCTGTGAGCAATTGCCTGCAGAATAATTTGTCTTCAATCGAAAGGTCTAAAACAAATCGTTTGAGTTCATGATGAGGTAATTTCTCTAAAAGCGCAGAAACCTGCTCAGCCGGAGTCTTTTTTACTGTTCCCTTCCTCATTTTCTTTATCGCCTTATTCGGTTTTAGATCTAATTCATCTTTCAATAAGTAATAAATGACTGCTGCAATGTGCTTGCAAGTAGGACCAAAATTATACGGGCAATCACAAGTGCTCTCGGTAACAATTTCGTTCTCAAGCTTGATGCTGACATGGTAAACGGTTGTCCCTTTAACCGTCGCTTCAAATACTCCTCCTGCGCGTTCAATAAATTGACTCACATGTCCGCTCTTGAAATAATTCAACCCTCTTTCCAAGATAACTGGATTGATTGATTGTTCTATGTGTTGAAGTGGTATCTGCATTGTAATCATAGTTCTTGTTCAAGATGCAAAAATTTGCCTTCGCTCAAATCAAGAATGGTTTTCAATTTTTGACTTTTCCAATAAGTTATTAAAATACTCCGCGTTCCAAATCTTTAGTGTTTCATACTTTTTGTACCTCGAACACTGTATTCCTTGATTGATGGAAATGAAATGTGCGGTGTTTAAAGCTGACGTTCTGGCACGTAAGTTCATACTGCCGAAACGGTAGGGGTTATCTGTCTATGAATGGCGAAACTAATAACCTTTTCAGAACGTAGACCACAAGGAGGAGTATGATCGCCGTTATTGCCAAATATCTGCCTACAAGCATTTGACCGAATTGTGACCAACCCCATCGGGAAGTTGACAAAAGCCAAGATCCGAATAGTTCGCTATGCCGATGATTTTCTATTGATGGAAAGTAGTATTTCAATTAAGAAATACACGCTTATATCAAAAGGATAATGGAGCGCCTGGGGTTAAGCTTTAATAAGGAAAAGACAAAGCTTCGCGACTTGCTGGCCAAGTGTCGCACCTAAACCAGTGCACATCTCATCACAGACGGTCATCTCACCCTCGCAACTGCCGGCCTCATAAGACAATACTCCGATGCCCAGCCATTGGCTGAAGGCATCGAAGTTCATCATATCAGCTAGCATGACCTCAAGTGGTCTCGCAGAATTGCTTGGTTTGCTTTATTGCTTAACGAATGGCTGAGTTTTGCCCTGCTCACCATACTGCACGAGATAGAATCCAGTCGAAAGGCCCGATAGATCCATGCGCGTGATTGGATTGTTAATTATACCCGTACTGATTATTCTTCCATCAATGGATAGCACTGTATAGACTGCTCCTAATTCGGCCTCGTTAACTTCTAAGACCATGGCATCCACTACAGGGTTTGGGTAGATGCTGAAGATAGATTCAGATTCAACTTCTTCGGTAATCGTTACTGTGGTGACTGCTTGCCATACGCTCAAAGCAATACTTTGAGCCCGATCCTCACAAACGTCAGAAACAAGCGTGAAATCCAAAATGTCACCCGTGATCACATACGTGTAATTTCCAACTGCGTCATCACACCCGCCATCGAATTCAGGCAGGTCGGTAACGTTGAAGGTGTTTTCAGTGCTTGTATACGTGGCGATGACGTCAAAAGAAATGCCATCTATACTTATAGAGATCTCCCCTTCTTGGAATCGTCCAAATCCGGATTCAAAACCGTCATTAATAATGGACCAGTCATTGCTCTCAAGCGTTTGAGATTGGACAGTTAGAACAAAAGAAAAACAGAGTGCTATGAGTAGAAATTGTTTCATTGAATTTTTTTTTAGTTGAATTTGTCTCGAAATATACGCTCTATTTCCCTACATACTTCGTTGCGCATTCTCTAGGAATGCATTTACACCTTCTTTGCAATCTTCGATTTTAAAGGCCTCGAGCTGCAATTGCATAAGGGTCTACTGATGCTCAACTATCTTGACTAAACTGTCCAATTGAATTTAGCACCTCCAGCTCAAAGTTGGTAGCATGACTAGACCATTGACAATGGTGCTAAACGTATCCAAAAAAAAAGCCTCATCATTTCTGACAAGGCTTCAGTTTAGTACCCGAGGTCGGTATTTCACCTCATATAAAGAGAAACAAGGAAAGAGAAACAAGGAGCCTTAACCCTTTGTTATTCAAGCGTTACAGAGCACAAAAGTTACGCACATTCTTTACTGTGTTTCTCTTTATTCCTTAGTTTTGTGTAACAATTGTGTAACACGAACTAAACTACTCAGCAATGGGACAAAAGGAAAGACCTATAAAAGTAAGCGTGTGGAAGCGGAAGCTGCCCAGTGGTAAGACTTCATTCCTCTTAGACATCAACTTCAACGGAAAGCGCACCTTTGAGTCATTGCATCTAATTACAGATAAAGGTTCCCGGTCTATTGAGTATAAAAACCTAAGTGACCAAGCGGAAGCAATTGCTGCACAGCGAAGGAATGAACTACGACGGCAACGTTTTGGAATTGATGCTGTTCCTATGGAAGACAGAAAAGTACAAAGCTATTTCACAGAATTTTGTGAAAGCTATAAGAACAAAGACATCAGAAAAATTGCAGGTTTGACCAAGAAAGTTGAAGGTCACTTTAATGAAAAACTCACACTGCAAGCTTTAAACAAAAACAAATGTGAAGAATTTAGGGATGACCTGATAAGGCAGCTGAAGAAAGAAACGGCACGCAATTATTTTCAAGTATTCAAAAGAGTTCTAAATAAAGCTGTTGAAGAAAGTATTATTGCTAAAAACCCTGCCCAGTATCTAGTAATTAAAGCACCTAACGACAGACTCGTTAAAAACGTACTCACAAAAGAAGAATTGTTGAGGCTTGTTAATACTGAATGTAGCAATAACAAAGTTAAAAGAGCCTTTCTGTTTGCATGTTTAACTGGGGCTGGATACAAAGAACTCAAGTTTGCGAACTGGGGCAACATACTAGAAGAGAACGAGGAGTTAAGCTTCTGTTACAATAGGTTTAAAAACCAAAGACCAGTGAAAGTTCATCTTGTCAATAGGGCTATTCAGCAACTCAATGATAAAGGAAAGAAACAAGACCTTCTTTTCTCTTCACTTCCTACAAACAATGGAGCCAATAAAATACTCAAAGGTTGGATGCTAGAGGCAGGTATTGAAAAACACATAACATTTTACTGCGCTAGGCATTGCTACGGAACCCTGCAAGCAGAGCAGAACTATAACTCTTCAGTAATAGCTCTAAACATGGGTCACGCTAGCACAGCCCACACAGCCAAATACTTGAATCACTTAAACGTAACACAGATAGAAGCTGCGAAAAGCATTGAATTTTAGTTCTACCTAGATAAATTTATTCACATTTCCTACTAGGACGTTTTTCCCCCTCAGAGATTGGTTAATTTTACCCTATCAAGTCGCATTAAAGATGACCATATATAAACAAAAAAGCCTCACTTGGAACTTTGACGGTCTTCAAGGCAAGGCTTTTTAAATAAATCTCATGTTAAAATTAGGTATAAAGAACGACGCACACAAATTTGTAGCGCACAAAGAAGCAGCAGAAATTCTCTGCCTTTCCCCAAAAACACTTTACAAATGGTGCTGTGAACGTAAGATTAAGCACTACAAGTGTGGTAAACTAAACCTTTATAAACTTTCTGAACTGGAAGAGTTCATAGAGGCTAGAGCTGTAGAAAACTGTGAAGGAATTAAAGAGAGCGCACGCACTCATATGTTGAACCTTCAAAAGAAAGCTGCATGAAGACTCAAGCGTATCAGTTTATAAGACCAACTGCTTTGTATTCTCAGGATTTAGCAAAGCAGCACTTTGGAACTTCAGCTAATAATGTGTTCACGTGCATTGCTAGCTCTCTAAACAACGGTTTAGACATATTGAAGCCCGTTGAAGCAAGGGGACATATTAAGCTAACCTTAGAGGTTAGCCCGGCTGGAGATGGTGGTAGTGAGCTTTGGCTAAAGTGGAAAGGAAAGTACAATCTTTCTGGACTATTTCAACCATTACCCGGTTACCCTAATCATTTTACAGGGCAGTTTAATAAGCAAAAGGAAGTAGGCTATAAGGACAAGAAGCCAAACCCCTTCCAAGAACACGCTGACAGTGGTTTAATATTCATCTTCAACGATGAACCACAGAAAGCTACTGCGTTTGAAATGCTGCTGTTCCCTAACAATAGACGTGATGTACAAGGACGTATATTAATAGCCCTCGTAGCGGGTGACTATGATTTGCCTCTTTGCATTCTGCGGGGAAAAATGCGTGCTTACCCTAACTACGTTGAAAGCTACATACAAATTCTATCTAACGTTTGGAAGGATGACTTCTGCCTACCTCCTTCTGCTGGCTTGTTTTCAATGGCAGCCTGACGGTTGCTATAGTTAACTATTCTAACTGACAGTTTTTGTCAGAATGACGTTAGATACAATCAATCTCAATACTAGGAGTGGGGTAAATGAAGAGCAACTTCTAAACCTTGCTTCTAGTCTTGAGAATTGTAAAATAACAACGGACAAGGACACTGGACTACTTTCTATAAAAGGCTCTTTAAACACCCTTTGGCTAAACGCATCAATGGCAGGATGCTTTGTTAGTGGAAGTATTCCTAAGTTCATCTATGGAAACAACAGAGAGTTACTTAAATGGCAGGATTTAGAACTGTTCATTAACGCATTGAACGACCAAACTCCCTTTGCTTGGGATGAAGCAAGCGTAATTAGACTTGACCTCGCATACAAGCTGCAAACAAATGAAAACCCTAAAACCTACTTTCCCTTTTTTGACAGCTTTCCAAAACTAAAGAGAACCCAACATAAGAACACGTTATACTTTGGCAGTCAGTCCAACCAAGTAAGCATTGCTCTTTATGATAAGGTGAAAGAGTCCACCTCTAGAGGCTTTCAATTAAGCAGTACCACAAACTATCTGCGCCCAGAAGTAAGACTGAACAAACGCAATTACATTCAACGCTTTGGAGTGAACGAACTGCAAGACCTGCTAAAGCCAGAAGTGCAAAGAAGCTTGACTTCCTTTTGGTTTGATACAATGACCTCCATTAAAACGGTAAACCCTTATAACATGGACTTGAAACAAATCAGAACTCCAAAGCAGCTAGATGACGCCTTTATAGCATTGTATGCAGACGAATACACCAAGCTTATGGGAGCAACTCACTTAATGGGTGGCTTGAACGCTGAGCGGGCTTTAGGACGAAGTAAGACTAAGCTTATTGAAGTGAAGCAAAAATACCTAGCAACACCTAGTAACGAAATTGAAGAACTAAACAAGCTACTAATAAACGCCTATGTGAGCCAGTTAAATAATTTGGACGCACACGGGGCGCATATGCGAGCCTAAACTAATAAAATACCCCTATATATGCCTAGACCTAAAGGAAGCCCCAATAAGATTACCAAAGACGTAAGAGAACTCATGCACGAAGCATTGGAAGCCTCACTACCTGACTTTTTGGAAAGCCTGAACAAGCTGAAAGAAGAAAACACACACCTCTACATTCAAGCGGTGCTAAAGCTTGCACGCTTCATTGTTCCACTGCCGAAAGATGATGAGGTAGCAGCAACAGAGGAGCTCCGGGAAATAACATTCAATGTTGTCACGAATGAAGATGAAAGGAGTAAAGGTGCAGCTGACTAATTCCCTTATCTGAAATCGCTTAATCTTAGCACTAGATAACTTTATGTTTGAAACGATTTGATACTTCAATACCTTGCGAAGGAATGATGAAAAAAGAAAGAATGAAGAAGATGATATTTTTACTCCTGCTTTTCTCAGGAACTATGAGTGTAAACGCTCAATTGAACGACCAAACCCCTACTTCCGTTTATGATAAATACGTTGAAAAGTTAAAAAGTGAAGTTAATTCTTTTAATAGTTCACTTGGAGAGCATTCGCCTGAGCTAGATTGGGCGAGATATAGTTCATGGCAAGAACAAAAAGCAACAAGGTCTAGAGTAACTGCAACTATACTAGGAATAGCTGCATCTTCTCTATGTGTAGCATCTGTATATTCAAAGAATAATGGTGTGAACCAATACTATAGAAGACACCATTCTGCGCTTTTTGGCACATTTGCAGCAATGTTTGGTGCAGCAACTGTATCATTAACAATCAAAGGACGTGTAGAAAGTTCAAAGGCAAGAAAATCTCGCTATGTGCATGATTTTAGGTAAAACAACGTTAAGCGTGATTGATAACCACATTTACTCCTGCGCAGTTTAAAGGTGAGGAAATTGAGATGATGTTGAAGCGACATTGAAAGGTCTATTAACTCTGTGCGAAAACACTCAACTTGAGCAGCCTAAGAAGGCTTAAACTCCACCATAGGTGCTACAATCGTGCTACACACCCTAAAATAAAAAACCCCTAACCCAATGATAAACAAAGGGTTAAGGGTTATGGCGTAGTACCCGAGGTCGGAATCGAACCGACACTCCAAAGGAACACGAGTTTGAGTCGTGCGCGTCTACCAGTTCCGCCACTCGGGCATGAACTTCTTATGTTCACTATGCCTTCCGAAGAAAGCGGAGGCAAATTTACCTAATTCCCTTGAAATCACCAAGCCCAAAATGAATTCTCCCAAACCGTACGTTCTTTCGCAACTGTGAATAAATGAAAACCGCTCCATCAGCCTCTGAAATGTTCACCTTTGGCTTAATCAAGGTCTCTTGGTCTTTCGAACTCAACAAAGCTGTTCTTGCTTGCGTCCCATCAGGAAAAACCTTCGCCAACGTCACCGAACTTCTGCGCACAGTAGAAAATGAATTCACCTTCGCCTCTGGGTTTTTCGCCAGCAAAGCAACGTTGTCTCGATTGTCATTGAAAACAAGGCATAGCGTGTCTGAAACGTGCGATAATGCATAGGATGAATACGGCCCCTTGTCATTCATGCTCACCTGTATCTTGGCCACCTTCGTGACCCAATTAATCTCTCCCTCAGCATTGATGTCTACAATCAACACATCATTGAAATGATAGAAATACTGGATCTCCTGCCTTCCTGAAGCAATGTCGGTCTGGAAACGCTGCGTCACATAATACTGCTCTGCCACCATTGATGCGCCGCCGTCTTCGCGTAGCATAAAATGATCAAAGTAAAAATCCTCTAGCTCTAGTCCTTTTTCTGCCTTGCGCTCAGACATAAATTGCGCCAAAACCTCTTTACTGAACGGATGAAGCCCTTTCGCTTCTATCGCCTTCGTGTCGCCATCTATGCGGAAGAAAAAGGATCCTGCAATGCTGAAATACCGATTGTTAGAGTAAAAGCCCCCAATCACCAAATCGCCATCATCTGCTAACGCGAAAGTGGTTGAAATCACCCATTTGTTCTCTAAACTGACCTCAAACTCCTTAACTTTATTCTGATCAGGATCATAACTAATAATGACATAGCGCTTATCACTCACCGGCCGGTCTCCCTCCTTTTTCTTAAGCTTGTCATTCGTGATCCCTGACATCATGTACACATGCCCGCGGTAATCAACAGCATACTGATTAATTTCAAAAATTTCTCTGCTGTAGGGCAATTCCAAATCCTTCTGCCAAACCGTCTCCAGATCGGCATCCATTACTTTTAACGTAAAGCGCTCATTGGCCTTCCGCTCAAATTCACTCTCATTGAAGATCAACAATTTACTCATATCGCCAGATAGCTCAAACCCAAACTGGTTATTGACCCTTTTTCTACTTGTACTCTGCTCTCCCAATAAAACGGGGAAATCTGCCGGTTTACCCTCTGTCGATAACCATGTCCCGTATGCACTCAACAATTCTGCTCCTTCATCCTTAGCGGTGGTTATTAGCAATAACCGCTCTCCAAAAAGCAACACATCGTCCATCCGCATTTCAACGCCTGGTAAACTCGGTAGCTCAATCGCACTGATCGACTTCGTTGCCATGGTCTCTTTATTGTAAACATGCAACTCCCATGTGGAGGTCTTCCCTGTGATTTCTTGAAGGACGAAAAAATAGGATGAGTCTGCTCCTATCATCTTGGTCAGACGCTGCTTTCTGTCTGTACGAAAACTTTCTGTCCAAGTGATCTCGTTTTGTCCGAAGACAACCACTGAATTGATTAGTAAGCCAAGGAAGAAGATGATTCTATTAATTCTCATTCGTGCTGCATCAATTTTAAGTGACTCACAAGTGAATTGTCCTGATGAATGGTAACAATAATCAACCCATTATTGTTCCTCGGAAGCACCATATTAACCGTATTCAAAGAGGTCTGGTAGGTTTCTTTTGCAACAAGCAACCCTGCAGAGGTGTGAAGCGAAATAGCGGTAATTGGAGTCATTGATTTCACTTCTAGCACTCCTTTAATGACCGATACTTCAATATTATTTTTCATTTCAATTACTGACAATGAGGAGTCATAGTTTAGTAAAAAAGTTCGGTCTGAAACCACTTGGCCTATTTCCATGCCACCACAAAGGACCCAAGAAGTAGGTGCTATTTGCCCCACCCCTCTGAGATCCATGACCTCTTCACCCATAGCTTCATCTTCCAACCACACATCAAGGTTCGCATAATATGTTGCAATTCTACCCGTAGGATTGACCCCTCCAGATCCATTGTAGGCAATGCCATTATAATTGTAAGCTACAGCGCTCCCTCCTATCCAAAATAATTGGTCTTCATAATGCGCCGCCGCTGTCCGGTAACCAGGCCCTCCTGGATCGTCCTCTAACTGTGACCATTCAATTTCAGCTGGGTTCAACGGATCAATCACTCCCTTTCGCAACTTCGCGTTAGCAGTAAATGAAAAGGAGCCTTGCACCCCTCCGTAGTAATAAATAGTATCACCAATAATGGTCCCGCTGGTCCCGAAGGCTTCAAAATTCACCCCGTTCGGTGTGCTTGTTCCCATTTCCCATTCATCTGTATCTGGGGTGTAGATCTGCACGTCATTCACATTCCCTGAATTGCTCCACCCTGTTACAATGAATATTCTACTGTTATTCCATACCGCCTGAACGTGGTCATCTATGGGAACTGGAATGGCTGTTCCGTCTGGCAACCATGTTTCTGAATTCGGATTGAACCGGTGGACTTTCCCTGACGAAACCTCACTCAAATTGCTCGCCACATGGTACCCGCCAATTAAGTAAATCACGTTGTTAATAACGCTGGCCCCCGCAGCAATCTTTCCGCCGTTCTCATCTGGAACATCGGGCATTGCTGACCAAATTTGGGAAACGGTGTTGTACTTCCACGCTCTGAGGTGGATGCCTTCTGGCTCTTTACTTACATCTATTCCACAAAATGAAAAAACGCACAAGGTGTCATTGCTCATGGCCTCAACCACCGCATTGTTCGCCACCGGTTCTGGCATGGGAGGAAGCGCTGTCCAGGTCCAACCTTGCTGCGCGCAGCAAGGAGCGCCAATAACAACTAGAAAAAGGAGTGCAATGAACTTCATAAATTTAAGGTAGAAAATTTCAGATGAACCCAAGCGGTCATTCTTTTTACAAGAATGGGATTCGTTGGGTCTGAAAAACCAACTTCGATTTCGAGCGTAGCTCTATACCGTAGTCTGGAGCAGGATTCTAAACGTGGTTCCCTTGCCAACTTCAGAGCGCTTTACGAATATTTTCCCTCCGTGGTACTCTTCTACAATCCGTTTGGTGAGTGAAAGCCCTAACCCCCAGCCGCGTTTCTTCGTGGTAAATCCGGGCTCGAAAACGGTTTTTTGCTTTCCCTTCGGGATGCCTTTTCCTGAGTCTGTAATCTCTATGAAGACGAAGCCTCCTTCAATGCCTGTTTTCGTGTCTAATGTTCCTACACCTCCCATGGCATCAATGGCGTTTTTCACAAGGTTTTCTAGCACCCAGCTGAAGAGCGGACGGGAAACTAGCACTTCTGCTTGCGGATTTTGATGATCCATGGTGATGATTACCTTCTTTGAAACACGTGAATCAAGGTAGCTGAAGGTAGATTCAACCAAATCTGAGATGGTCTCAATTTGCAGGTCGGGCTTCGAACCAATTTTCGAAAAACGATCTGTAATCATGTTCAGTCGGTTGACGTCTTTGTTCAATTCAACAATGGTTGAGCTGGGCACTCCTTGCGCTTCAAGGAGCTGAATCCACGCCATCAGAGAAGACAATGGTGTGCCCAGCTGATGGGCTGTTTCCTTCGCCATTCCTACCCAAACTTGATTCTGCTCAGCCTTTCTAAAGGTAGAGAAAATCAAATATGCCGTGATGAGGAAAACCGCAATAAGTACCAATTGAACCACAGGAAAATACTGCAGCTGTGTGAGCACAAGGCTGTCTTCAAAAAAGATGTAATTCCTCCCGCTATCAGGAAGATCTATGGCGATTGGTTTGTTCTTTTTCGCCATTTTTACAATGCGCTTTGCTAGCGTAAGGCTGTCGTTTAAAACGGCCTGATCAATTCTTTCTGCCTTGAGGGCAATGGTCTGCGTGCTATCTGTAAGGATTACAGGGACGCTGGCAGAATTGATTACGGTTTCAGAGATGAAGGAAGAAATCAGGTCTTCCATAACGTCTTTCAACTCAGAAAAGCGGTAGCTCTCATTGTAATAAATGGTGTGGCCTACATCAGTCAGCTGAATGGGTTCATTCCGCTCTTTCATCACGTTTTTCAGTGAGTCTGTAAACTGCAAGAGATTGACCCCTTTTGGCTCCCGAACGTTGATTTTGTAAAGCAATGAATCTTTGCCGTTGTAGATAAGCACGGGAATGGTCTTATTTGACCAAAGGTATTCTGTAATGAACGTGAGATCTCCCTGCTCTGGGGGGTCATTAATAATGCGGTAAGCCTGCGAGAGCCTGTCTGCCTTTTGGCGTTCTTCTATGCGCAATTCATCAAACAAAGATTCTGTATAAATCACCAGCTCTGCCCGCTGCTGTATAGCTTCAGACCACAACTTTACTTTGAGCTTTTCCTCTTCGCGGATCTTCTCTGCAATGCTATTGGAATACCAGAGTGTAATTCCTGCAATCACCATTGCGGCAATCAGCAAGACTATTTTCCAGCGTTGTTTGTTTGAATAAAGATTCATCTATGGGGCCAATGTAGCAAATGTAACGTAGGAACGGTTAAAAACCGAAGGTATTGTAGGCAGCAAAGGCGCATGACCGCGCTTAACATAAGCTCCCTTCATTTTTAGCACCTCGTTTTGCGAAATGGGACAACCAGCGCATGGTGGAATAACGTAAACTGGGCGAATACAAACCACTTGCATACGGTCGTGAATTAGGTGTGAAATTAAGCTGTTATTTACGCTCAATTTAAAAATGGGTCGGCGTTCTTTGCTCTGCTTGGAAGGACGGGCGGGGGCGGGCGGGTCCCTCGGGAAAAACCAACTCAGAAATAATCCGTAAGTTTTGAATCGCAGCCAGACAATGCTTCAAACCACCAGCCGCACAACAAAAAAGGAAGACCAGTAAACTGACCTTCCTTTCGCTTGTTGTTCAAGACGCACCTTTGATAAATAATGAGTCAACCAAAACCTTTAATAGTCAATTGGCCACGTCTCATACTCCTAATACGTCATTGGTTTGAAAAGGGTTTCAATTCTGGTATAATTACTTTTTCTCCAGCTCAAAACTTTTTAAGGCGGCTTCAGTTCTGTTTCGCGACTGCACTTTTCTCTACAGCTTTTCTAGGTGTGTTTTAATCGTTTTCACACTAATCTTCATTGTTATGACTCGTTCACTATTGGACTTTCTCATTCTGAGCAAGACCAAAACTTCATCTTCTTTAGGTCTCAGTGGTTGCCTTCAAAGTAGCGTGAGAAATAGGAGTACACTTTGATCACACGGCCAATGCAGTTGCGTCTGCGCAGTTGTCGTTGTCTATTGAAAAGCCCAAAAAAGAAATGAAGAAAGCGAAAAGAAGTAGAAAGGCTCTCATGACAAAGGTTTTAAATCTGAGGCTAAATTCCACAGATCAATTCCGATCGTCATCACCCAGATAGTTGATATTGCATTAATTGTTTAAACGCTCGTTGATCTTGAACATCGTTTCTGTTCTGTTATTTGCATCTCCATTTTCATATAACTGAAGCAAGTGTGTCTTAACAGTATTGACAGAAAGATAAATTTGCTCAGCTATTTCCTTCTTTGTTTTTTCGTCTTTCATCAAATTGATAATTTCGAATTCTCTTGGTGAGAGTGGGGTAGGTATCTGCGCATTGACCATCTCAATGCTGAACTCCTTGTGCGTTACAAGCATAACGTAATTCGAAACGGCAATTTCCAATGATGTCAGGAGGTCTGGTTCATTGTATGGTTTTACGAGGGCCCCAGAAGGGAAGGTAGATTTCACGAGCTCCAATGTGCCTCAGTCTGACTGTGTGGTCAGAAAAACGAATGGGAACTGGTGGTTTTTATTAATTTCATTTGCCCCCTTGATCCCGTCTATTTCTCCATCTAAGGTGATGTCAAGTAATGCCGCTTCAAAAGTTTTATTCGCTCAAAAACCCATCGCCTCTTTTCCTGAGTAGGCAATTGCTGTTGCAGCAAAACCAACGCTTTGTAGACAACCAGCAATGTCTTCAGCCACTATAGCTTCGTCTTCAAAAACAAGAATTCGAATGTTAGAATCGCTCAGACTATTTGAGTTATTTGGTCAAGAGTATTAACATTACTTTTTTGAGCGATTCTGAATCAATGGGCTTCAAGATGAGCTCATCCATACCTGCTTGTTTCATTTGTGCTATTTCTTCAGGCTGTGAGCTTGCCGTGAGCGCAATAACAGGCAGGTTAGCAATTTTGGGGTTCTCATTCCCTCGAATGAGTCTTGTTGCTTGCAACCCATCCATCACTGGCATTTGCACATCCATAAGTACAATGTCAAAGTCTTCTTCTTCTAGCCTTTCTACTGCCTCTTTGCCATTTGAAACCACGGCATAGACCACGCCCCACCTATTTAATATGCTCTGCACAACAAGCTTATTTAACTCATTGTCTTCAGCCACAAGTATTTTTATATTGCCCACAAATCCATCTGAATCAGTGGGGTTTTCCTCGGTGTGGAACGCTTCTTCCAGTGGAAGAAAAACAGAAAAGATGGAGCCTTCATCAACAACAGAAGTCACTTTTATTTCACCCTTCATAAGTATTGTCAATCGTTTTGTGATTGACAGTCCCAAACCTGATCCGCCATAAAGCCGAGCTGTATCTCGCTCTGCCTGGGTGAATTCCAGAAATATCTTCTCAAGGTCCTCTGGTTCAATTCCAATTCCTGTGTCCTCAACCTGTATTTCGAATTGATTGTTGTCTGCTAGATTGAACCGGATAGAAATAGCACCTTCAGAGGTGAATTTGACCGCATTCATGCACAAGTTATTGCAAATCTGAGTGACCCTTAAGGGGTCTCCTAAAATCAATTCTGGCAGCTTCATGTCAATGGCGCTTTTGATCACAACCTCTTTTTCCCCTTTTAGAATGTTCGCCATCTTCACCAATTGATCCATTAGTGCAGCCAGCTCTAGGGGCTTTTTCTCCAGTTTTATTTTTTGAGCATCTAGCTTATTGTGGTCAAGAATATCATTGATAAGTGCTAACAAATGATTTGAAGATTCATCAACGTGCTTCAAGTTCTCTCTTTGGTCTTCTCGGGGTTCGTTTTTTATCAATTCTTTATTCAGCCCAATTATGGCATTAAGGGGTGTTCTAATTTCATGCGACATAACACTTAAAAAGTCAGCTTTTACTTGTCCTGCTTTTTCAGCTAAATTTTTTGCTTCGCGAAGCGCAACCGTTTGAAATTGAAGCCGGTCATTAGCTCCTTTCAATTTCTTACTCACGTAGGCTATATAAAGGGCTGTTACTAATAAGATCAGGATGGCAGAAATAGCTGCAATCAATAATTGATCTTGCATCGTAATCACTTCCAGTTGCTGTAATTGTTCTGCTAAAAGTGTTGCTTTAGCATCTTCTTGCTTTTGATGCTCATACAAGTGCCTTCTCTGCTCAATTTCTCTGAGCGCATTCACATCCCGTTTCCTTGTTAAAACATCTATGTGTTTCTTTTGATAATTGAACGCCGCTTCATACCTCCCCGTCTCGGCTAACATTGCAATGAGCTCTGTAGCCACAATTTCAATGAGCATTGTGTTCTGCGCTTTCTTTTCAGCTTCAACAGCAAGGCCTATGGCTTCTTCAACGAAGCCTGTTGCGCGGGCATATCTGTATCGGGAAAAAAGGATCGCGCCATCAATATAATCGTTTGATTCATAGCACGAGTGCAAAGAATCTACTTGGCTAAAGAGGACGTCTGCCTCAGCAAACCTTCTTTTATTTACCAAATAATCAGCTACATCAAGCATAGGAGGAATTGCATCTCTAGAGTTCAACTGAAGCATTGAGTCCACAGCCATTTTTGTAAAGCGCATGTACGTCTCTTCATCACCTCTTTTTTCTGAACAGATTCCTATGTAATGCAGTGATCTTGCTCGAATATTTCTGGCGGGCTTTCCTGGGTTTGGAGGAATGAGCTCAATCACTCTTTCAAACTTTTTCATGGCCGATTCCTGATTGTCCCCTTTGAAAAAATGCCTTGCAATGAGGTACTCATCATAGTATCCGGCTAATGAATATGGCTCTGGAAGATTGAGCAACAAACTTGAATGTGCCATACTTGTGGCCTCGTCATATAGACTTTCCTTTTCTAGTGCCCTGGTGTATGCTCTGTAAAAGGATCTGCGTACCAAGTCATAGTGGTAGGGAGTGGAAGGCAATGAATCACAAAGCCCAATGATGGGCATTAAATCTGACAGCCCCGCGCTGTGAAAGGTACTAGCAACAATCCCCTCTAATAAGGTAATCGCATTCTTTTCGATTTCAGAATCTGAAGCCGATTTAAATTGGGAAAGAAGAAATACTAAAGCATCCCGATCTTTCGACTTCATGCCTGAAGAAACCAGTTGCCTGAGCATTTCGATGCGAAGAACAGGATACTTTTCGGTGTCGCCCTTCAGGAGTTTTTGACACCAATCAAAATTGTACGGCGCAGCCTCGGAAGAATGGCGTTCCAAATAGATTAACTCTTTTTGAAAAGAGATAGAATCAGCAAGAATAACTTCAACATCTAAATCACGTTGAGCAGTAACCACGCAGAAAACTGCACAAAAAATGATTAAAAATATAGTCCGCATACCACACCTGTCCAAGACGTTTAAAAAAGTATAAATAAAAAATGGAGTTGATCCAGATAAATCTGGTAGGTTTAAGTCACGACAACCAACCAATCAACTCCGGTATGAAGATCACACTATTTGCTCAGA
>Ga0222629_1000300_pt1 | contig 17397 bp, 14 predicted proteins | sample AntAcemetagenom1_FD_179847 | JGI IMG/M metagenome (GOLD analysis project Ga0222629, IMG submission 179847) | Saline water microbial communities from Ace Lake, Antarctica - #1 | ecosystem: Environmental > Aquatic > Non-marine Saline and Alkaline > Saline | place: Antarctica: Ace Lake | collected... | reverse complement strand
CAGTGCAGGAACAGAAGCAAACGTTCCTCTGGCCATTGCCGTGATTGGCGGAACATTTATGTCTACCCTATTGACCCTTTACATTATACCAATTCTTTACACGCTCATTGCCAAAACGAACTAGGATGAAAACTTATAGACTCATTTACACCGTTGTCACTTTGTTCGCTGGTTCGCTGTTCCTAGCTTCTTGTGGTCAAGAAAAAGCTGAAGATGTCCCTTCAGCACAAAGCCCAAATAAGGTGCAGACCGTTGAAGTAGAAAAACCGCAACAACGCTCCTTCGACGCTGAAATATTGATTACCGGTAAAGCACTGCCCAATCAACATGTGATGCTTTATGCCATGGAAAGTGGTTATGTCAACCACATCACTGCAGACATTGGTGATGTTGTTCGAAAAGGGCAAAACCTTGTTGAATTGGCCAACCCTGAATTGACCAGACAACGCGAAGAAAAGAAGGCTCAATTTGAAGCAAAAGAAGCCGTATATGATCGTTTGAACACCACCTATGAGCAAACACCCGCGCTTACCACTATTCAAATGGTAGAAGATGCCCAATCTGAATACTTATCAGCAAAGGCAGCCTTCAATTCAGTACAAGATAAACTGAACTTCTTAACCATTAAGGCGCCCTTCAGTGGAATCATCACCAAACGAATGGTAGACCATGGTGCGTTGGTCCAAAGTGGCTTAACACAGGACAATGCCCAAGGAATCTTAGAAATTCAAGAAACCAACCCCATCAGACTTACAATCCCTTTGCCAGAATCTGACATCGCTGGCATTGCAATAGGAATGGAAGCGAGTGTGTTGTTCCCTGATCTTCAGGGTGAAGCGTTCAATGTGAATGTGAGCAGAATGGCTGGTGCGCTTGACCCCGCATCTAACACCATGCAAGTGGAGTTCGACATTGAAAATGATTCAGGTATCATAAAACCTGGGATGTACGCCAAAGTCCTGATCAAAACAGGGGGAAGAGAAGGTGTGCTATCACTTCCTGTTACAGCCCAGTGGATTTACCAAAACCAGCCTTTTGTAATGATTGTGAACGAGGACAATATTGTTGAACGAATTCCTTTGCGAAAAGGCATCTCGAACAAAGACTATTTTGAAGTGCTCAATCCAGAAATCAATGCCAACACCCTAGTCATTATCCAAGGGAAGGGCATGGTTACTTCTGGCCAAACTGTTGAACCAATTCTCAAAAGGAAAGCGCTATGAAATCAATAATATCAAAACCTTTCTTCCTATGCTTTGCCGTTGCATTTTGTTGGTTGAATGCTGTTCAAGGTCAAAGTGAGCAACAACCCATCAACCTAGAAACGGCATTAACTCTTGGTGGGGCAAACAACCTCACCATTAAGGAATTTAAGCTCAAGCAAGAATTGGCTGCTGCAGAGTTAACCAAGTCCAAAGAATGGTGGCTTCCTGACCTTTATGCAGGCGTCACTTCCCATCAATTGAATGGGAATGCCATGAACGGAGATGGTAATTTTTTCGTTGATGTTGATCGCCAGAGTTTTTGGGGTGGAATTGGACTCAATGCCACTTGGAATTTCGGTGACGGTATCTTTCTGGCGAAGGCAGCCGAACTCAGGTCTGAGGCCGCATTTCATCAAACTGCGGCAGAGAAAAACCATGCCCTCCTTGACATTATAGAGTCATACTATGATTTTCTTGCCGCTCAACTTTACTATGCGGCCTATGAAAAACTGGCCACTCAAGCAGACACCATCGCACAGCAAATGAGCCTTCAAGTGCAAATTGGTCTTCGACTTCAGTCAGATGAATTGCTTGCAAAAAGCAACTACAATCACCTCCGTGTTGAGATGCTCAATGCGCGAAATGATTGGAACGATGCGAAGGCTGAATTAACGCGTTTGTTGAACTTAGATCCCTACAAAAAACTCATTGCCGTAGACAACATTCTTGTTCCTTTAGATTTGATTACCGGTATGGCTCCGCCTTCAATTTACGATTCCAGTTATCAGAAAAGGCCAGAAATAAAAAGCCAAACGCTGACGCTGGCCTCACTCAATCAAGCCAAAAGAACCACCACAAGTGGATTGTGGCTTCCAGAACTCCAAGTAGGCACATATGGATCCTATTTCGGAGGTGTTTTCGAACCCATTAACCCCACTTCAGAAGTCAATGCTGCTTTGATGTGGAAAATTCCGCTGGGCCGATTGACCTATGGCGGAACGCTGCAAAAATTCAATACCCAAATAGGGTTGCAGGAAAATGAAATTGCCCAAACCAAGGCAAAGATCAATGCGGAAGTGATGGCTTCTTCAATGCAAATTTCTACCTACAAAGAGCAGATAGAGATCTCTTTGGAAGGATCACAAATGGCTGAAGAAGCATTGAATCAAACTTTGCAAAGGCAGTCACTCGGGATGGTTCGTCCGTTGGAGATTTTACAAGCACAAGAGATGTTCATGAAGTCTAGGCTAGATTATTTGAAGGCTGTTGCCTCGTATAACAAAGCACAGTATTCGTACTTCGTAGCCATTGGAAACAACCTGTAATCAGGGTTCAAATTTCACAAACTCTTCTCCGTTAAAGCTCCAAGCACCGGCATTGTGCGAACCCAGCCAGACAACCCCTTCGTTGTCTGTGTAGCAGGTAAATAGAAGCACCTCTGTCTGGCTATTTTCAATTTGATACCGCAAGATTTCGGTGCCTGTATAGCGTGAAACGCCATCATCATAGGTGACCATCCAAAGGTCCCCGTTTTTGTCCTCAGAAATAGCCATGAAATACAGCGGATCCTCGGGGTTATGTCCAGCTATTTCGCCAACTCCTTCTCCCTTGGTATACACAAGTTCCTCAGATTCTTTAGCGCCCGTAATTTGTGCCGAAACCTGATAGCGGAAATGGGTATTGCAAATCCAAAATGATTCATTTGCATCTTGAAACATAGACCGAATTCCAAAGCTTCCTCCGTCAGGTGTATTGGTCAGTTCATCTTCAAACATCCAATAGACCCTTTCGCCATCATACATACAAAGTCCTAAAGACGAAGTACCGAACCACATTTTTCCTGCTCGGTCTTTGTAGATTGAATATACCCCATACGGATTGTAAGAAGCATTTGGGTAGGCGGCAAAAAACGGCTCCGCTTGTTTGGTATGAGGGAATTCCAACGCATACAAGGTTGTTCCATCATAACGCAGCGGACCGCTTCTATCCCAACCCGCGCGAAACCAAAGGTCATCTTGATTCAATTTCCATTGCCCTTCAGCGGCGTCACCAGAAACAATTTCTAAGGTGGTAAAACGTGTGCCGTCAAATTTGCTAATGCCCTCTGTTGTGTCGAAATACAGCAGACCAAATTGATCTTGTTGAATACCCAAAATCGACAATCCACACAGGCCGTCTTGTTGGTTGTAATGCGTGAGCTGTTTCCCGTCAAATTTGTAGATTCCATCACCCCCAAACCAATAATTTCCTCCGGCATCTTGGAAGATGGTGGTAATGCCTTCGGGCAATTTTGAAACTACTTCGCCCAAACTTTTTAGCCCATTGTTACTTGCTTCGCGAACAGAATTCGCCTGCCCATTGCACGAGGAGAACACAGCAATAAACAGAAAAACAATCAACAAAGCCAAGCGGATGGGATGACGCATGAAAACACAATTTTCAATGAAGGTATGCCGAAATGAAATTGAGCTGAGTCTTCAAACGTAAATTAACGTAAAGTGATTTTTTCGCGTCATGTAGTGCGAACAGATTAATGCCATAATTCGCGTTTTATTTCCTCTTTCAGTTTATGGTTTAGCACGCTGAAACTAAACACCACCAATCAGGGAAGTTAACTAAGATCGGCTCGGTTTATTTGCTGGTTCAAATTGACATCACCCCTCCAATTTCAAAAAAACAGACACATACAAACCAGTTGCATACAACCGTGAATTGCGCGTGGAATAAATCTGTTCTTTACTTCCAATTTAAAAATGAGCCTTCGTTCTTTGCTCTGCTTGGATGGCCGGGCGGGGGCGGGCGGGTCCCACGGGAAAAACCCCAGCATTGATCTTCGCTCCCATTTGAATCGCTATAAGCTGGAGAAAACTAAGGAGTAATTTGACCATTATCAAACTTGTATGCTTGAATTAAGTTGAGTTGGATTGGATTGACCAATCGAAAGTTTGAGAAGACTTTGAGCGAAAAACAGCTCATCCCATCACTCAAAATCGACTGAATATTTTTCGAATTTTCCTTGTTCCTTTCATCCAATTATCAATAAAGCGTTCACCTCTTGTTGGAAGCATTTCTTTAATGAATACACTGAAGTGGTCAGCGGTTTTCGCTAGACCGTTTGAATAACCGTTAGACGTTTTTTCATCGCTCCCTAGCCAATGGTAAACCGAGGGATTGTGGCCGTCTTTAAAATAGAAAAAGTGAAATTGGTCGTTCCACATCATGTCCACAACCCAGAATTCATGGTCTAAGGAATATCCTTCTTCTACCAGCATCTCTTGGGCTTGTTGCTGCATTTCACCCAACAGTTCAATTGAATATTCCACACCGGGCCAGTAGAGTTTGTGTTCGCGTCCCATCAGGAAAAGATATTCTCTGTAGACCTGAGGAAAACGCACATCGAATTTTTTTTCAAGCGCTTCAATTTCGGCTTCAGAGCAACCCATTGGCGTGTATTCAACCATGGGATATTCATTGTTGTTGAGCAAGGTTTTTTGGGTGGCTAGCTTTTTGAAGTAGGTGATGAGCATGGTTTACAAAGACAACAAATTTGGTGTGGTTTTAGAGAATTTTAGTCGCAGTTACTTAATGGATTCCAATTCACCTGCAAACATGCCGTAAATGTAGATTTTATCAAACTTCCAGTGTTCAGGCACATAGTCGATTTACAAAATCACTTATGCTTTCAATAAAACATATAAATTATATTTAATCATTTCTTCTTCTTTTCTTTGCACTCGAAAAGAAATTCAAAATACCATGAAGAAAGTAACCTTCGCAAAAGGAGACGGTATCGGTCCAGAAATTATGGATGCTACCATGAAGATTCTAACTGCAGCTGATGCAAGAATCGAATGGGAAGAAATCAAAGTAGGAGAACAGGTATACCTCTCTGGCAACTCAACAGGTATAGATAAGGCTGCTTGGACGAGTATTCGTGAGAACAAAGTCTTTCTTAAGGCGCCCATAACAACTCCGCAAGGAGGAGGGTACAAGAGTTTGAACGTGACCATGCGCAAGTCACTTGGTTTGTATGCCAATGTTAGACCTTGCAACAGCTTTTACCCTTTTGTACGCACAAAGCACCCAGAGATGGATGTAGTGGTGATTCGTGAAAATGAAGAAGACCTTTATGCCGGAATTGAGCACCAGCAGACAGACGAGGTAGTGCAATGCCTCAAGCTCATCTCTCGTCCGGGAAGTGAAAAAATTGTGAGATATGCGTTCGAATATGCGCGTATGTACAAGCGCAAAAAAGTAAGCTGTTTGGTGAAAGACAACATCATGAAGTTAACTGACGGATTGTTCCACCGTGTTTTCAAGGAGATCGCAGCTGAATATCCAGACATTGCGTCTGACAGCTGGATCATCGACATCGGTGCGGCGCGTTTGGCTGACACACCTGAGATTTTTGATGTTGTAGTATCTACCAACTTATACGGAGATGTGATTTCAGACATTACTGCTCAAATCTCTGGATCAGTAGGTTTAGCGGGTTCGTCTAACATTGGTGAAACCTGTGCAATGTTCGAGGCCATTCACGGGTCAGCGCCAGACATCGCTGGAAAGAACATTGCAAATCCTTCTGGTTTGCTTCGAGGAGCAGTGATGATGTTGAACCACATCGGTCAGCAAGATGTTGCAGAGAAAGTAATCAATGCGTGGTCTTGTGCCATTGAAGAAGGAATTCACACTGCTGATATTTACAAAGAAGGCGTAAGCACTCAATTGGTAGGCACAAATGAATTTGCAGACGCAGTGATTGAACGCATTGGTAGGGTACCTCAGAACATCCCGCCTGCAGCATTCGAAAAGAACATGAAGTTGAACTTGCCGAAATACAAGCGAAAAGCAGCAGCTACCAAAGTTTTAAAAGGGGTAGATATTTTCGTTGATTGGTCAACAGGATCAGCAGATGAACTTGCAGAAAAGCTTAAAAACTTAAATAGCGACATCAAGCTAAACATGATCACCAACCGCGGTGTAAAAGTTTGGCCAGAAGGTTTCGAAGAAACGTTTTGTACTGATCACTGGAGATGCAGGTTCGAAGCTGAACAAGGAGAAGACGCAGCCAAATCAAGCATTCCTCAAGCATTAGCGAAAGCCATTGAATTGGGTCTAGATGTGATCAAAACAGAGAACCTTTATGAGTTTGATGGCGTGCGTGGTTACTCACTTGGACAGGGTCAGTAAACCTAAAAAACGAACTAATTAAAAAAGCAGTAGTTCCTTGTAAGGTGCTACTGCTTTTTTCATTGAACATTTCTATAGTAGCAAAGGTTATTCTAGGCTATTGATGTCTTTGGTTAATGGTCAATTTCAAAATTGACAATATTTGCAATGAAATTGCATTTTATTCGCCTCAGAATGCAGTGTATTTGCCTTCTCAATCATCTTAACGTCTGAAACTTGCATTTGTAGATGTACAGTTATTGCCGTGAAGTGACCTCTCCCGCATTTGGATTCTTGAATTTGTCCTCTAGAAATGAAGAATCTGAAGAGCCCAAAAGTTCTTTGTATTTGTGGGTCCCAGAAATGGAATAGTTGCGTCTATAGGACTTGCAGTTAAGGGCTCCTCTAACCTGATTGCCAATCTACTCAACCTTTATATCATGCAAGTGATTTCTCATTTTTATGCGGCGATTATTTACCCCTTTTCGTTCTGAAATTGAAAGTAACGTTCCTTTTTGATATCGAAGAACTCGAGCAGCGCGAATCGTTCAATCACGATTCCCAACTTCACTCCAAAACACAGCGAAACACAGTGCTGTTTACATCACTGATTATCAGTAGCATATAGGCTAATAATCTAAGTCGAAACTATTTTAATTCTGCCCTGTTTTTTTTTTTTCGAAGAAGATGTTTTGTCAAAAATATATATACCTTTAATTCACTTTATTGATGATGAAACACCACTCCACCAGACGCTGATAAGTCTAATCCATAGGGATTTAGACCAATTTCAACAGTTCAAACACAACATCCTTCGTTTCCATAAAAAGGTGTCTGGTTGAAGTATTAAATTTTAGCGTTTTTATAATGAAGATTAATAGAAGAAGATGATTGCTACAAAAAGTAAATCTGTAGAACTCCTTGCAAGGAGAAAAAAGGTTGTGGCCAATGGTGTTGGGGTATTCAACACGGCCACTGTGAAAGATGCTAAAGGTGCTATCATCACAGATTTAGAAGGCAAAGAGTTAATCGACTTTGCTGGAGGAATTGGTGTTGTAAATGCTGGGCATAGTCCGAAAACTGTTGTTAAGGCAATCCAAGATCAGGCCGCCAAGTATCTTCATACAAGTTTTAATGTGGTTTCATACGAGCCTTACATTGAGCTATGTGAAAAACTCACAGAGATTCTCCCGCATGGGGAAGAAACCAAAGCCATGTTGGTTAGCACGGGAGCCGAAGCCGTTGAGAATGCGGTTAAAATAGCACGACAAGCAACTGGAAGGCAAGCAGTAATTGGATTTTCAGAAGCCTATCATGGTCGCACTATGATGGCCATGACCTTGACCAGTAAGATTGGTTATAAAGTTGGTTGCGGTCCTTTCGCTCCAGAAGTTTACAGGCTGCGTTTTCCAAATTTTCGCCTGTATGGTAAGGGCATGGATTATGAGGCGTTTATTGATCAGGAGTTAGCATACCTTGAGATGAGTGCGCATAATTTAGTGGAGCCAGACGCAGTAGCAGCTATCATTATTGAGGCTGTTCAAGGCGAAGGTGGTTTCAATCCGGTTCCCAAACGCTACCTTGAAGGCTTGCGTGCACATTGTGACAAGCATGGGATCATGCTCATCATTGACGAAGTTCAAAGTGGTTTTTGCAGAACAGGATATTGGGCTTCTTGGCAGCACTATGGAGTTACTCCTGATATCAGCACCTACGCTAAGTCAATGGGTTCTGGAATGCCCATTGCTGCCATATTGGGCAGAGCAGAGGTAATGGATGCTGCGGCTCCAGGAAGCATTGGAGGCACGTACATCGGAAACCCGGTATGTTGTGCTGCTTCTTTGGCTACCATCAAACTGATGGAAGAGCTTGATTTAAATGGACGCGCAAATGAAGTTGCAGATCGCATAAACAAACGTCTTCACTCCCTTCAGCATCAGCATGATGCGATTGGAGATGTACGCGGACTTGGCGCCATGATCGGCATCGAATTCGTGAAAAAAGACGACCCGAATCAACCTGATTCAACCCTTTGCGCTGAAATAATTCGTCAGGCCTTTGAGAACGGACTGATTATCATAAGTGCCGGAATGGATAAAAACGTAATTCGAATTCTCTCTCCCTTGGTCATCACCAATGATGAACTTGAGAGGGGACTTGACATTCTTGAATCCGCTATAAAAGAATCAATTAAAAAAACAATATGAAGCCTTTTGCTATTGCCGGAATTCAGATGAAAGTATCGGCCATTGTTTCCAATGTGGAAATGATGAAGCTTAAAATTAACATTACAATGAACCTCTATCCTTGGGTAGAGATGATCGTATTTAGTGAGTTAGCTCCTTATGGACCGCTCACCAAAACTGCGCAAGCCATTCCCAATAACTTTGAAGCAGAAATGCAAGCGCTTGCCAAACAACATGGGATCTGGTTATTGCCAGGATCAATTTTCGAAAAAAAAGAAGATAAGATCTACAACACCGCTACTGTCATAAACCCTCAAGGGGAAATTGTGAAACGGTATAGTAAAATGTTTCCATTCTACCCATTCGAGGTGGGGGTAACAGCAGGGGAAGAATACTGCGTGTTTGACGTTCCAGAAGTAGGGAGATTTGGTGTCTCTATTTGTTACGATATGTGGTTCCCAGAAACTATTCGTACCTTATCGGTCATGGGGGCTGAAGTAATCCTCCATCCTACCCTTACAGGTACCATTGATCGTGAAATTGAACTCTCAATTGTAAGAGCAATGGCTGCCATAAATCAATGTTTCTTCTTTGATGTTAATGGATTAGATACTGGTGGAAGTGGACGATCAATTGTCTGCGGACCAGACGGCCGAGTGATTTACGAAGCAGGAGGGAACGAAGAAATTTTCCCACTCGAACTGAACATTGAAAGGGTAAGAAGAAGTCGTGAAATGGGTGTTTTACACCTTGGTCAACCAATGAAAAGCTTCAGAGATCACATTGGTGATTTTAAGGTTTACCTGCCAGGCACAGACCTAAGCTACCTGAATTCTTTAGGGCCACTTATTAAGCCTGAGCGCATAGATAGATTAGCTGAGCTAAAGTTAGCAGAGCACCAAATGATTCAGACTAAGCCTCCTACTAGATGATTTGCATGCGTAGGAAATAAATTTATCTTAGTTTAATACAAAAGAAACCTATGGGTTCAACAACCGGAAAAAAAAAGAAAACAGCAAGCAAACTGAAAGACTTTGTGAGTTGGTTCGAGATCCCTGCTCTTAATTTTGACAAAGCAGTTGCATTTTACGATCACATTTATGACATCAAGATGGAACGCGTTATAAATACTTCGCATTCAATGGCTATTTTCCCCGCCAATGGGGGCATAGGCGGCGCTGTGGTAAATGGGCCAGGGTCAGTGCCTGGTCAAGCGGGTCCGCTGATCTATCTCAATGGCGGCAATAACTTAGAAGTAATTCTTTCACGGGTTTCAGAGGCTGGCGGACGTATCATTATGCCGAAAACTTTCATCAATAAGGAATCAGGATACTTCGCTATTTTCATTGACTGCGAAGGAAATAAGTTAGCACTACACGCTGCCAAATGATAAAAAAGAAAAAAATAGTAAACGCCCCCTATTACAATATTGGTCAACTTCGCATGGACCTGTGGAACAAATTGAGAACCGCAGCAGTGGGACTCGGAGATGCCACGGAAAAATCAAACTCTGGAACATCTCAGATGCTTGATTGTGAGGTTCTTTTAGACCAATTATCACACATTGAACACCATTTTGCTTTCCCCGGAATGAGAAGATTTATGTCGCTCAAAGACTCCTTTGATAGGCACGAATTTGTTGCGCTCACAAACACGGTTATTGATGTTCGGCGTGAACTAATCAGCGATGGTTTCCGAAGTTCGAACGAACGTCGAATGGAGGATGAGCAGGATGATGAGTATGAATCACGTGATCCATCAGACGGTGGAAAACAGAACTACTTCGAGGTGCTTTTAGTGGAAGACATGTCTGAAAGTGATGAAAGAGCCCTGCACAAAAGAGTAGCCAGTTTGCGCCAAGATAATGATCCTTTCAGATATGAACTTGTGATACAACGTTCGTTTCAAGATGCGCTCATTTCACTTCTTTTCAACCCCAACATCCAATCTGTTGTCATAAGATATGCTCCTCCTTTCGCCAAAAAGGAAATTGACCCACTCATTAGACCTTACATTCAACATGCGTTGGACTTGGGACTTGCAAACCAAAAAGATGAAGATTTAGGCCCCTTACTGGGACAGGTAATCCATCAATTTAGACCTGAGATTGACACCTATTATGTGACAGACAATGTCTTGGCAGATTTAAAAGACAGCACAATCAATACCTTCCGTAGAACTTTCTATCGGAAAGAAGATTTTCAAGAGATTCACCTCAGCATCAATCAAGGAATAGCTGAGCGATACGAAACACCCTTCTTTACGGCATTGATGGAATACAGCCAGAAGCCAACAGGTGTTTTCCACGCAATGCCTATCTCTCGGGGAGGATCAATCTTTAAATCCCACTGGATTCGTGATTTTGGAGATTTCTATGGGCGAAACCTTTTCTTAGCAGAGACCTCAGCAACAACAGGTGGCCTAGACTCTTTACTGCAACCAACTGGGCCGCTGAAAAAGGCGCAAGAATTGGCGCGTGACGCCTATGGCTCTAAGCATACGTTCATGGTCACCAATGGCACTTCAACAGCAAATAAAATTGTGATGCAAGCAATTGTAGCGCCAGAAGATGTGGTGCTGGTTGACCGTGATTGCCATAAATCACACCATTACGGACTCGTACTCTCGGGTGCATTTCCGGTATATCTTGACTCGTATCCAATTGAAAAATACTCAATGTATGGTGCTGTTCCGCGCCATGAAATCATTGACAAGTTACTCCTGCTTCGCGAAAGCGGAAGATTAGAAAAAGTCAAAATGCTTCTCTTGACCAATTGTACATTCGATGGAATGGTTTACAATGTAGAACGCATGATGGAAGAAGTTCTGGCCATTAAGCCAGACATGGTTTTTCTTTGGGATGAGGCCTGGTTTGCATTTGCAACCTTCACTTATACCTTCAAGAAACGTACGGCTATGTTTGTGGCTAAAAAGCTTGAAAAAAAGTATCAAACAGAGGAGTACAGAAAGACGTATAACGCACACATTGCGTCGCTAGCTGACGGTGAGCATCAACTCATGCCAGACCCTGACAAAGTGCGCATTCGTGTTTATGCAACGCAGAGCACACACAAAACGTTGAGTAGTTTCCGCCAAGGTTCCATGATTCATATCTGGGACCAAGATTTCCGTAGAAAAAGTCAAGCTACCTTCTTGGAGGCCTACATGACGCATACCTCTACCTCTCCCAATTACCAGATGCTGGCGTCACTAGACGCAGGGAGAAGACAAGTCCAGTTTGAGGGATATGAACTCGTAGAAAGAGGCGTTGAGTTGGCCATGTCACTGCGTGCGAAAATAAATGATGATCCCGCTTTGAACAAGTACTTTGATGTGCTTACAGTAAAAGATTTCATTCCTGCCGAATACCGCCATTCAGAGCTCCTCGAATACTACTCCAGAGATACCGGTTGGAATAGAATGGAGACGGCTTGGGACGAAGACGAATTCGTTTTAGACCCAACGAAAGTTACGTTACATATTGGGCGAACTGGCGTTGACGGTGACACATTCAAGAATAAATTTTTGATGGATAAATTCAGTATCCAGATCAATAAAACCTCAAGAAATACGGTCCTCTTTATGACCAACATCGGTACAAGCAGAGGAAGTATTACCTATCTGATTAATGCATTGCTCCAGATTTCTGCAATGCTTGACGAAAACTTTGACGCCTTGGATACACGCGAACGTGAAATTCATTCCAAAAAAGTGCATTCACTTACCCACGATGTGCCTCCACTTCCAGATTTTAGTTTTTTCCATCACTCCTTTCAAGCGGTGCCTGGAATTCCTGGTGGGAATCTCCGTGAGGCCTTTTTCCTCACATACAATGAGGATAATTATACCTATGTCCAACTCAAAGATTGTTTAGCAGAGTTAGAAAAAGGGGTAGAGTTAGTAGCTTCCTCATTCGTCATTCCATACCCTCCCGGGTTTCCCGTTTTAGTGCCCGGACAAATAGCTACAGAAGGAATCATAAAATTCATGCTTGCGCTTGATGTGAAAGAAATACACGGCTTCCGAGCCGACTTAGGTTTGCGCGTATTTAAACAAAGTGTGTTAGACAGACAAATGACAGCGACTTCCATCGGAGCAATTGGCCTTCCGGGGATTTCCACGAAGAACATCAAGGCTGATACGAACGAAAACGCATAAAAGAAATGGCAACCCCAAATAAAAAGACCATCACTAAAATAGACTCAAAAGAAACACAACCTAAGAAGACGGCGGCTACCAAAACTGTTGCGTCAAGTAACAGCACCAAAAAACCTGTTGCAAAGAAACGCCCAGCAGCCAAAAAACGAAAAGTAGTTAAAAAGGCTCCAATAAAACTGAATGGCATAGCGGATATCCGTCGCTATTTCTACAAAAATGAAGTGCCCATTTACTTCATTAGTGCCACCAACTTTAACTTACTTGGCGCTGATGAGTGGATCAAAAGCTTCAAATTCATTAGCTACATTGAATGCTTTGACGGACTTCATCCGAACGTGTTTTCGCCACAAGAAGAAATTCCTCATGATGAGTTTACGAGTATAGAAGACATCAATAATTATTTACTAATGCACCCTGAAGTGCAAGACTATCTGAAGACCAGAGCAAAAGGCCGAAAAGCAGGAAAAGCGATGTTCTTGATGTTCGATCAGCAAACAGAGAAATTGGCGAAAAAGCAAGGCTTGGAAATCATGTTTCCTCCAGCCAAAATGCGCACATTTCTAGACAACAAAGTAAACACCAATCGCCTGGCTGAAAAAGCCAAAGTACCTTGTGTTCCATACGTACTATCACAAGTAAAGAACTTCGCCCATCTTAAAAAAGTATCAGCCAAACTTGGAACTGACCTCGTGATTCAGACCCCATTCGGTGATTCTGGACACACCACTTTTTTCATCACAAATGAAGAGGAGTATAAGAAGTATTCCCAAGAGATTGAGAAAGAGAAGGAAGTAAAAATCATGAAGCGCATCAATTGCAAAGGTTCAGCTATTGAAGCTTGCGTGACCAAACACGGAACCGTTGTAGCCCCGCTCATGACAGAGCTTGTTGGCTTCAAAGAATTGACCCCTTATAAAGGTGGCTGGTGTGGCAATGAGATTTATCCTGGAGCCTTCACCCCTGAATTGAGAGATAAGGCGAGAAAATATACACGCCTCTTTGGAGATCAACTGCGCAAGGAAGGATACAAAGGATACTTCGAGTTGGATTACCTCATTGATCAAGACAATGGTGAGATCTATCTTGGAGAATTAAACCCTCGTGTGACGGGTGCAAGTTCAATTACCAATCACGCCGTATTCGCCCTGGCTGATGCACCGCTATTCATCTTCCACATCTTAGAATGGATGGATGTTGATTATGATTTGAACGTAGAAGAGCTAAATGACCGCTGGACCGATCAAGAAAATGTGGATAGTTGGAGTCAACTGATCATCAAGCATACCGCTGACACCATAGAATATGTAGATGAAGCTCCCAAATCTGGAATCTGGAAAATGTTCGACAATGGACACATTCAATTCGACCGTATGGACACGCACAGACGTGCTGTGGAAACGGAAAATGAAGCCTTTTTCTTGCGTATCACTAAAGAAGGAGATTACCTCTATGAAGGCGCAGACATGGGCATTTTAGTTACACGTGGAAGAATGATGACTGACGGATTTCAGATGAACGCTAGAGCTAAAAAGTGGATTACCGCCATTCAAGGTCAGTATGCTTCTAAATTGGTTGAAGACAAACGCGCTACTGCCCGAACCCTAAGCTCTAATTTGATGAAATAAACACATTGGTAACTGAATTTAATTTCTGTTTTCACTCCACTTAAGAAACCACAATTTAAAGCTGAACTTTGCGGTGGACGTCCTTCAGTGTGAGGACCACCCTGGCACTTAGACAACTGACCATTCTCTTGTTTTCTAGTTCTGCCCACTCTAAATCAAAATTCGAAAATGTTATTCAAAAGCATCAATCCACATAACGGTAAAGAAGTTGGACAGTTCACAGCATTATCTGAGACTGAGTTGACCACAAAATTAGAGCGCTCTTCTGAAGTCTTTGCTAGCTGGCGAAACGTATCTTTAGAAGAACGTTCAAGGTTGATGATGAATGCAGCGCAAGTCTTACGAGAGGGCGTTGAAGAATATGCTAAAATAATCACGCTTGAAATGGGGAAGCCTATTAAAGAAGCGCGCGCAGAAGTATTGAAATGTGCCTTGGTCTGCGTGTACTATTCAGAAAATGCAGCAACTTTTTTAGCCCCTGAATTCATTGAGACCGAAGCAACAAAAAGCTTTGTAAGCCATGACCCAATTGGAGCTGTTTTTGCGGTTATGCCGTGGAATTTTCCTTTCTGGCAGGTGTTTCGTTTTGCGGCTCCTACCCTCATGGCCGGGAACGTTGGGTTGCTCAAGCATGCGCCAAATGTGTTTGGCTCAGCTCAAATGATTGAAGCTATTTTCACCAAAGCTGGATTCCCAGAGGGTGCATTTCAGAACTTGATTGTACACCATGACGCTACGGAGCAAATCATCGCACATGACGCTGTGCAAGCGGTTACCCTAACAGGGAGTGAACGTGCAGGATCTGCAGTAGCCGCACTTGCGGGTAAATATCTGAAAAAATCACTCTTAGAATTGGGCGGAAACAATGCCTTCATTGTTTGGGAAGATGCCAACATTGATGAAGCAGTGAAAACGGCTTTGGTTGCCCGAATGCTTAATTGTGGCCAAAGCTGCATAGCGGCGAAACGTTTTATTCTACTAGAAGGGATCTATGATGAGTTCGTAGCTAAATTTATAACTGGAGTGGAAGAAATGAAGGCTGGTGACCCTATCAGCGAAGACACTCAAGTGGGGCCACTCGCCCGGAAAGACCTAGCAGATCAATTGCAAGCACAAGTGAAAAAATCCATTGATGCCGGAGCTGAACTCCTATCAGGTGGAGCGCAAAATGAGTGTTTCCATGAGCCAACAGTTTTAGGAAATGTAACACCACAAATGGCTGCTTTTAAGGAGGAAACTTTTGGTCCTTTAGCCGCCATGATTAAAGCGAAAAGCATTGATGAAGCGTTCGCGCTTTCTGAGCTATCTCGATATGGATTGGGTGTTACTGTATGCACTACTGATGTTGAGAAAGCCGTTTCCATGGCGCACCGCGTTAGTGACGGAGCCTATTTCATTAATGAGCTCGTAAAAAGTGATCCGCGTCTCCCGTTTGGAGGCACCAAGCTCTCTGGTTATGGACGAGAATTATCCAAAGACGGAATGCTGGAATTCGTAAATCGAAAAACCATTTACGTGAAATAGGGTTCTACCAAAACCATTCACATCAACCCCAAAAAAGGCAATTGATGCATCTTGATCTTCATTCTATCTCAGAAAAAAAACCCGGAAAAAAGTGGCAAAAATGTTTTCAGCAACATTGGCCTTCCTACAAGAAATGGTACCTCTCAAAAGAACGAATTAAAAGTCCTAGTTTAAGAACCTGCAGGGCACGCTTGAAGAAGCACATGCCCGAGTTTTACTCAACCTATTTGCAGCTATGTGATTTAGCTGGAAAAGATCCTGTTGCGCACCGTTTTCTCACAGGATATCAACCTCCGCCATACATGAGCGGATGTGCCCAAGTTGTGAATGAGCGTGAAGCACAGCTCATACGTAACTATGACTATGACCCGAATTTAAGCGAAGGCACTTTGCTCCACTCCGCCTGGAATGGAAAAAAAGTGATTGCCATGGGAGATTCACTCATTGGTGTGCTAGATGGCCTGAATGACAGTGGTCTAGTGGTTTCTTTGACCTTTGGTGGAAGAAGAGTAATTGGTGAAGGTTTTGGTATTCCATTTATCCTTCGCTACGTTTTGGAGTTTTGCACAACCTTGAATCAGGCCGTAGATGCCTTGAAACGAATCCCATCACACATGAGTTATAACATCATGTTGATGAACCAATTTGGAGAACACAGCTTAGTTCAGATCGCACCTGATCGTGCGCCCATAGTAACAGATTTAAGCGCATCAACCAACCATCAAGAAAAAGTAGACTGGCCAGAGCATGCGTTGTTCACCAAGACCATAGAGCGGGAGTTGTACCTCCAGGAAATGTTGGTTAAAAACGAGTACAGTAGTGAACAAATTGCGGATGCTTTTCTCAAAGCTCCACTCTTTAATAGAAAGTATAATCAAGGTTTCGGAACTATCTATACCGCCGTTTACCAACCAAAATTTGGCGCCATGGAATTGAGGTGGCCTGGCGTATCAATGAGGCAAACTTTTGCTGGCTTCCAGGAAGGTATCACGACCATTCGCTACAGTGAAAAACTGGATGTTTCTGCAACTATTGAGATTCCAGCAAGCCAACTTCAAGCTGATTACACCCATGCCGTTGAGTCGTACTGGACTGAATATGGAAAAACATGGGCTACCAATGAACATGAAGCTTCAAAATCATCTCATGCAATCTCAAATCGAATTCAAGAATTGCTAGCACAGATGGATCGTATTGCAAAAGCTAAAAGCTCATACTCCTTGCTCTCAGAATCGAAAATAAAGTCTCGTGTAAGAATGAAAAAATAAGCCGTCTTTTGGCTAGGAATTGGGCAGCTCACTACTGCCATTACTGCTGCTCAGAAAGTGCATCTTGTAAAAAATAGCACTAGATTTGGCCTGCTTCTTCAGATTAAAATTGGTTGAAAATTCAGGCCTGACCAATGGAAATCATACTCGCCTTCAGCTGCATTTATCCCCCTCCCTCTTGATGGGACATTTGTTCTAATAACAGGCAGATGAACAGCAGTATATCCTACATCAGATCTTTCTTTAAGTTCGCGGTTTTCTT
>Ga0222629_1000282_pt1 | contig 18191 bp, 21 predicted proteins | sample AntAcemetagenom1_FD_179847 | JGI IMG/M metagenome (GOLD analysis project Ga0222629, IMG submission 179847) | Saline water microbial communities from Ace Lake, Antarctica - #1 | ecosystem: Environmental > Aquatic > Non-marine Saline and Alkaline > Saline | place: Antarctica: Ace Lake | collected... | reverse complement strand
TTGTATCCTACATGTATTTTAAATTTGTTGTAACATAGTTAACTGTATCACTGTTAATGACTGCGTTTACAACTACCATGTAGCTAGGTGAAAATCCTGCATTAAATAAATAATGCATTTTAGCAGTATCTACAAAATACATTGTACCTTCTTCCCAATGTTGTATTTTATCTTCAATAATAAAAACAGAGCTGGGCGGATTCATATTTTGTAAAGGAATCAGCAACCTAAACGTACTAAACACATTTCGTCTATAATCTCGATGCGGGGGGAAATAGCCGCCCGGGCTTATCTTTAATATATGCGATCTACATATATGATCTTTTATAGGTTCAAGTATTTTTTTTAATCCCGAGTACTCATAAACTGGTGTAGGCACATTAAAGTGTGTTTCGTGTATTTGCGTATTATGTTCTTTATTGTATTCAGGCAAACTATCTAAATCTGGTATACCAGAAAGACCACCATCAAGACTAGTAATACTTAAACCAAATCTATTTATATCTTTTCTAGGATTATATTTTACATATGTAAAATTTTCTTCTGTCCAAGAAACAAATTTATCAGGATTAGGAATTCTGAGCTTAGTAGCTGAACAAGTTCCGTATGCTGTTAAATTATTGTATAGATCGTTCATGTTTGGCTCCTATAATATACTTATCTAATATATAGACTTCCATTTATCGATAGCGATACTAGGCAACTCTAGTTCTAACCCTGTAAAAATAACATTCTGCCAACAATTTTTATCTTCTACTTCTTGACAAGTTTGTACCATATTAGGGTGAAGTTTCCAGTCACCGCCTATTTTATTCATAACTTTTGTAAGAACCTTTCGTCGATTAATGTCCTGCATAGAAATAAACAGTGTTTTGTAATCTGTTAAATATTCTATTTGTTTATTTAACAAATACAATGCAGGTGTTTTTTTATTATGTTCGTATGCTAAGTGGGTTCTTCTATAATCAGGATTATAGTATGTGCGGGTTAGAAGTCTGTAGCAACCTGAATAGAACTCTTGTATTGTTGCAAATGCAATTAACTCGTTATTGTCTACAAGAAAGAACCATTCTTTGAATCGAGTTTTATATATTTGCGGTATACGCAGAAACCAATCTCGATTTCTATTATCACCGATAAAATTTTGTTCACTAAATGTTTTTAATTCCTGCATGAATCTGTCTTCGCCAAATTGTTCTAGTGTTAATACTTCCATATTCGTGTCTTGACTTTTCTTTATTATGATAGTATAATTATACTATATATGATACAATTCGTCAACCTAAATTAAAAGGAACAGTTTATGATTAATATTGTAGTTACAAGTAAACCAGTTGACGGGCTGTTATACTACAGCTATGAATATTGTGATATGCTTAACAATGCCGGCTATCCTGCACGAGTTGTTATTATTTGTCACATAAAATATGACCAGCGTGACTACGTAAATTCTATCACACGCAAGTACATTCATTGTAATCGTGTTTGGTTTCTGGATACATATGTAGCTTCGAATAATGATGTTACACTTATTATGGGCAGAAGTATGATGACCCTAAGTTGGCAAAGTTTTAACAATTATACTCCAGCGCAACAGCTATCATTACGCAGATTATTTAGCGGCAAAGTTATAAGTGTGTATTCAGAAAATCATATTGAAGGATATCCCAACGCTGTTAAGTTTTATAATCCAAAACAAATAGTTGATCTTTGCGACACCGAAGTCTATCCCAACGGAGTAGGTGAACATTTTGAAAAGACTATTAATTTTAGTATCTACAAACCGCATATTAACGACATCAAATTTAAACATTTGTTCTTAGGTACTAACAACAAATACTATGCATCAATACAAAAAGTAATTGCAGATTATCCAGACCACGGCATTTTAACCTACAACGAAGGATATATACATGTAAGCAATAATAATGTATTTGCTCCTGTAGAAAATTTAATGGGAATGTTTGAAACCTATGTGTACACTAAAGACACATTTGATCCGGCTCCGAGAATTTTTCAAGAGTGCAAGTACTACGGTAAGGATGTAGTTTACCTTAGAGATAAAACAATAGTAGACGGTGGCAGCGTCTACTGGAAGAGAGATATTAAAGAGCCAGATATTATTCCTATAATAAATGCAATAAAGAAATTTAAATGAAAATAAACCCTAAATGCTTGAACTATACTGCAAGAGACAATAAAGGAGCAGCATACACATCAGACGGATTTATGCTGCCGTGTTGCTGGTTAGATGACCCTCCCGTATATCGACACGTTAAAGCATGTGGTCTTAAAGATGAAGAGTTGTTGTTATCAAATAATGATAAGTTAGAAGACATATTTACATCAGACCGATGGGAAAACTTTTTTCAGATGTTATTAACTACTCCTGAGAAGGCATCCTATATGTGTAAAAAGAAATGCGGAATAGATGTAGACATGGATGAGGTTAGAGCTGAAGAAAAAATTGAAATGAAGGAACTAATCGAAAATGCCAAGAATAACCGATGAATACGTAATACATCAACGTAAAGTAAGACCTAACATTGATGCATCGCATCGTTGTATATTTAGGTGTCCTCAGTGTATTAGACAAAAAACCATTAGTCAAGATCAAATTCGTCGATCATTTGATCTTACTGAAGAAAACTTTCAAAAGATCTTTGATTACTATACAGAAGGCGTTACGTTTTGTGGGCAAATATCTGATCCTATCTATCATCCTAATTTTTTAAATCTTTTAAAAATGTGTAACGGTCAAGGCAAGAGAGTTAGAATTGCTACAGTAGGTAGTGGGAAAAGCGATGCCTGGTGGGACGAAGCATATAGTTACGGTATAGGCGAAAATGCTTGGTACTTTGGTGTCGACGGTATTGACGAAAAAAGCGAATTGTATCGCGTAGGATCTAACTTCCAAGATGTTTGGAAACGCATGAAACAGGGTAGAGACCTAGGACAACTAATTGTTTGGCAATATATTATATTTGGTTACAACGAAAACGAAATAGACCGTGCTGTTGAGATTGCAGAAGAAGAAGACTTTAGTTTGTTATTTATAAACACAAACAGGGGATTCAATCCTAAGCATAATTTACTTAGAAAAAATGTCGACTTCCAAATTACAAGTCCAGATACACAATATACTGAGGAACGTGTTAAAAAAGAATGGTGGGCACATAAATCATCAAGATTGTTAGAATGGCATAGATCAGGACGGAGCGATTAAATGACTGCATATGATGGGTGGGATCGAGAGTACCAAGAAAACAAACAAGACTACTTAGATGTGTTTGATCGCTTTATGAGTCAAACAAATTACGAAAACAATCAAGACTTTGAACATAGCTTTGCCGAACGTGTAGGACGTAAACATTGTGTTAGTGTAGCAAGTGCTACAGACGCACTACATTTTACATTGCTAGCACACGGCATAGGAAAAGGCGACGAAGTACTAGTAACAGATTTTAGTTGGATATCTAGCAGTGCATGTGTAAGTATGGTGAGTGCTGTTCCTGTATTTTGTGATATTGATTTAGACTCATACCATATTAGTTTAGACAGCATCGAGCGTATGTACAGTAATAAAGTTAAGGCAATTATATATCCGCACTTGTTTGGTAACATGACCGACACTACAGAAATTCAACAGTTCTGTAAAGACAAAGGTATACTGTTCATCGAAGATGCTGCACAAAGTCTAGGCAGTAGCTTACACGGAATTAAAGCAGGTACTATCGGTGATTGCAGTGTATACAGCTTTAATAGTAACAAGGTTATTGCAGGTATCAACGGCGGCGGAGTTGTATTAACTGACAATGAAGATATTGCTCGTCATATTAAAATGATTAGGCGGCATGGCAAAGATCGAGACTTTGGTATGCTAGGATTTAATAGTCGTATGTATGTGCTTAACGCTGAGATTATTAACTTGAGATTACGACATGCAGATCGTAATCAAGAACGTAGACAACAAATTGCTTATCAATATAATGAAGCATTTAAAGATTTGCCAATACATGTTCAAACAATGTCTAACGGTTTAAACCATAACTATCACAAGTATGTTGTACGCTTTGAAGACACAGATACTAGAAAGCGTGTTAAGAACGCTTTAAACGCAAGCGTACACTACGAAACACCTCTGAGTGCAAACAGCATGTATGACAGCTTAGAGTGCAGGAAAGACGCTTGTGTAGCGTCTAAGACAGCAGCAGATACTATCTTATCATTACCTGTACATGCTTGGCTGGCTAGTAATGAAATTAAAGATATTATAAAAACTGTAAAAAATGCAATAAAAAAATAAATTTAATACCACACAAGTAATAAACAACGAAGTTTACTGATATAACACAGCAGAGTATAGTAAGTGTTGACGCAATAGATACATAATAAAAGGAATTTTATGAAAAATTATAGATATGTAATAGAATATTACTCTCAAAATAATGACGAAACAAATACTATTGTTAAAGAAGCATTAAATAATGCATGGCTTAATACACCATCTAAAAATAATTTTATGAATTACAAAGTACACGTTTTAGGACCAGACAAACAGGCTTTAAAAGAAATGTTGTATTGGAAAAGTTTACAACAAGAAACTAAGGCAAACAATAAGCCAAAAACTGGCGAAGAATTAAAAAAATACGAAAAAGAAAAATACATAGATCATAATATATTACCGCAGTTTAATAATTTAAGAACTGCTCCTTATGTTTTTATTTTTACAACTAGAGTGTGCAAAGAGATAAACAAATGGCAACAACATTTAGTAAAAAATGGATATGTCTATGAACAAATGGCAACATCGGGCGATAGAAGAGAAGCAGCAAGTAAAAGTGCAAGAATCGAAATAGGTATGTTTGCGGCTAATTTTTCTTCTGAAATTTTAGAAAAAGGCTTGGATGTTTCGTTTACTCTTTGTCTGCCTGGTAATAAAACAAAATATTTAGAACCTGAATTTTCTTTTCTAGACGAACATCCAATTTTCTTTATGACTGCTGGTAAAGGAAAAACTTATAGAAGAGATAGAATACCGGCTGCTACATCGAGTGACGGAAGGGCTGATCCAAAGCCAGACTTTGACAAAATTGTAAATATTGTTTAAGGGAAAATCAATGCAAAAAATTATAGACAATAAAAATTTAATTAAAACTGCTGTAGACTCTGCACAAAGATCGCAAAGGAATTACGATCTTAGTAAAAGTATTACGCAAGAGGATTTAGATACGCTTATCTATGCTGCTGTTAACTCTCCTAGTAAACAAAACGAAACCCATTATTCATTGCATGTGTATACTGATCAAACTATAATTAAACAAATATACAGTCATACAAAAAAGTTTACGATGATTAGCGACAAACAAGACCAAGACGAAAGTTTTAAAGTAGAAAACGATGTCTTTATACAAAATGATGCTAAGTCGGTAACTAATTCTCAGATATATGCTAATGCATTATTTGTATATGTTGTAGAACAAGGCGACACTAGAGGAAGTCAACATAAAGCTGCAAAAGAAAATCCAAATAGTACCGCAGCAAAAGTATACAACGAACAGATAGCATATTCGATGGGCATATCAGTAGGAGAACTTATATTATCAGCAGGACTACTTGGTTATAAAACTGGTATTTGTTCAGCATTAGATACAATACCAATACGTGATATACTAGGAATAAAACAAAATCCAAAATTACTTGTAGGAGTAGGATATCCTAACAGTCAGCTTGAGCGTACCATGCATTCAGAAGTATTAAATAAAGATGTACTAGAAAAGTTTAGAACAGGTGCATTAGAGGAACATTGGAACTTTCCTACTTTTAAAAAACATACAAAGGTAACTATTAATGGCAATTAAAATGTTAGCAGATCTAAAAGGATCAGACTACCGTACAGTGGACTTTTATATGACAAAGAGTTGTAATAAGAGTTGTCACTACTGCACGGCATGGACACTAGAAATGCGTAACCTTGATGTGGACATGGATTTTGTAAGAACTATCTTAGAAGGTCTTGCTCCGTATAAGACACGGATTTGTTTACTAGGCGGAGAGCCTGCTCTTATTAAGAATCTAAGAGAAATTATTACTGAAATTAAGAAGCATCCTAATTTGGTAATTCAAGTCTTGTCTAACTCATTAATACGTAAATTTTATCCAGAAGTTTTAGAAGATCCAGAAATTATTTACATTGAACATTTAGTATTAGACTTTTACGAAGACCGTATTGAAAAATTAGGTAACTACGAGTTTTTTGAAGAGAACGATAAGAACAACTACAACTTGATTATCCAAACGCCAAACTACTTTAAGTATAGAGAACAATACGACTTATCAGCATTAGATCATAAAAATACTGAGTTTAAAGAATACAACTCAAGATCACCAGACTTCTTTAAAGATCATACTCCTGTACAAGCACCAGAAATTGATCGTAGAGTATGTGCTAAATTTCCTCTAGTGCCAGTGTTTGATTTTGAAATTAAAAAGATTCGACATTGTAGTAGAAAAGTAATTAACGGTTCGCGACAGTTTGACGTTACTAAAGAAAACATTGATAAAATGATGAATTATCAACTATTTGAATTTGAAAATTATTGTGGGAAATGCTTTGATATTATTCCAATGCGGCCAACTGCACAGAGAGAACGTATTATTGAGATCTTAAAATTAGAAGAAAAGATCTAATGAAAATATTTTCTGTAGCAGTAAACGTACACGATCATAATACATATGACGGTGTATTTCATAATCAAGCAGAACGATTTACAAGAAGAAAACACAATTTAAATAGAGCTAACCCACATGATCCTACCTACAGTAGAGAATTTTTTAACGAACATTTTTTGCCCAACTATAATAAAGATAATGTGTTTGCATTTACTGTTTCTAATTTAGGACAAGAGTTTGTATTAGACTTACTACAGTCAACATTGCCTGATACAGATTTCTTAGAGTTTAATCCTACTAACTTATGGGACAGACTACATACTAGCAGTTATTACTATATTGACCACCATCAATCGCATGCAGCATACGCATTTCTAAGTTCGGGATACAGAGAAAGTGATATATTAGCAGTTGACGGGCGTGGCTGGCAGTTTAATTGTATCTTTATTGACACACACGGTACAATTACTAACCTAAATAAAGAAATTTCAATAGGTGGACTGTGGAATAGACTAGCGCAGGACATTGGTTTTGGATACCTTGACGGCGGCAAAGTTATGGGACTAGTTGGTTTTGGAAAATACAATGATGAGGTCTATACAATGATTCATCGGTATCTAGAAAATCCTAATCACAGACTGCCTGACGGTGCAAAAGATATTCTAAATCGAGTTCCTAAAGAAGATGTAGCATTTACACTACAGCATGTGACAATTGAACTTGTTAAAAAGTTTGTATATCCACTTAAAACATCAAATAATCTATGTATTGCAGGCGGCGTTGCATATAACGGTTACATGAATGAGGAATTCACAAAGCATTATACAAATGTTCACGTGCCTCCAGCAGCAGGTGATGAAGGGCAGTCTATTGGTACATATATGCACGCCGACTACATTCTAAATGGTAATACTCATATTCCTACAGTATATGCAGGAAAAGAATACGAAATAGATACTAGTATATTCCAAGGGTTGTCGTATCAACAAAATCCAATGGAAGAAATCTATACCGAAGTTGCTGCTGCTATTGCAAACGGTGCAATAGTTGGTTGGTATCAAGGTGCTAGCGAAAGTGGTAATAGAGCGTTAGGCAATCGTAGTATACTTGCTGATCCCCGCAATCCTGATATTAAAGATATCATTAATAGTAAAATTAAATTGCGTGAAGATTTTAGACCGTTTGCTCCAAGTGTACTGCACGAACATTATCAAGACTACTTTGACACTAATCAACCTAGTCCGTTTATGAGTCGCATTATGCCTGTTAAGTCTGCTGCTATTCCGGGCGTAACACACGTAGACGGTACAGCACGTATACAGACCTTACAGCGTGAGTTTAACGCTTGCTACTATGACTTAATAAATGCGTTCTATGCGCTTACAGGCGTTCCTATGCTGCTTAATACCAGCTTTAACTGCCAAGAGCCTATTGTAGAGACTCCCAAAGATGCCGTTGCCACGTTTAAGAAATGCGGTCTTGATATATTAGTAATCAATAATTATATTGTTAGGAAATAGAATGTTTAATGAATTACTATTACGCAATGTATTAAAAGCAATTAAAGAAAAACCTGAGTTAATGTTGGATATTATTGACTCGTACAGCGACAATCAATTTAAATCGAAAGATAAACTGTTAGAAAATATTAAACCATTCATATCTTTAGATACAGAAGTTGCAGTTCTTGGATGTTGGTACGGAAGTATACTAATGCCATTATTAGCACCTAAGGTTAAAAAGATTATTGCAATTGATTTAGATGACAATGTAGTACGCATAGGTAAAAATATACTTTTTAAAGAATATAATAACATAAGCTGGTCAACCGGAGATGTATTTACTAAACAATTAAATTATTCTAGTATCAATCTTGTTATTAATACATCTTGCGAACATATGCTGCCTATGAAAGATTGGCCTTACTGGAAAAATATTAAAAAAGATTGTTATTTTGCATTTACTTCAAACAATATGGACACAATAGAAGGGCATATGAACTGTGTCTATTCTATAGATGAATTTAAAGAACAACTCCCAAAAAATTCTATATTCTTAGCAGAAGATGAAATTATAGATGAAAGAGGTACTAGATATCTTCTTATTGGAAGAATTAGTTCTCTTTAATATATTTCTAAATATAAATCATTTGCAAATTGATCGTGGGCACCCTGTCCAGGGTGCATACCATCTAATGCTAGTGGATGTAGTAATCCTATATTTTCTAACGAAGTAGATAAAAAGTTAACACAACACCAATTTGGTAAATTATAAATTTCTCGATCTTTTAGATTACTCATTTTTGTATGGAAATTTTTAATAGTTAATGAATCTAGATATCGTTTAGCATGATCTGTTCTATTAAAAAAATCTAAAATACTATCTTTTTCTGAATAAAGCAACTTGTAATAAAATTTATTAGGTTTATCTTTAATCCAAGATCCAATATTTAGATAGCTATCATCTCGAAAAAAACAATGCCTGTCAAAATAACTCCAATTTATAAAAACTAAATCATCTTGTTTAAAATTAAAGTCAACAATTGTTTTCCAAATAAGTTTATTACTTGCACCCAGTATGCTTTGATTAATTATTTCAGAACAATTAAGTAATTTTCCAATAGTATTCGGCCAAGCTAGTTTACTTGCTGGTTTTCCTGGCAATCCGGGTAACATGTGACAATCCTCTAGACCGTGGCCATATGTATTGCTGCAACCAAACGCTATTAGCCTAGACATTAAATTGTTCTTTCAACCAATCAAAATCATTAATCTTTTTTAGTGCTTCAATGTTACATTGATTATCAATACCGTATTTTCGACCTGCTCTTGCACCTTGAATAGCATAATCTCCAAACAGTTGATCTCTGCTAGTAGCATTACACCATGCTGCTAATCTTGCATCAGTCTCTTCTACATTCTGCCTGTCAATTATATTACTTGCAAGTTTTGCACATTCTCTAAATGCACTGCGCCATGTGCTAAATTCATCTGTATTAAATGCAGTGATATTTGCAACTTCAGGCATTGCTATAAACTGTTTTGAGATACTGGTTGTCATATCAGGTTTATTAATATCCATATCAATTGTTAGTTTACGGGGGAATAATTTTACTCCCCCGTAACCATATACTAAATCATTAATAGGATTTAGACTGCGCCATACATGTACATGATCTAATTGATGCTCAGGAACTTCGTAATCAAAATTAAAGTCGTCTAATATAATTGCATCTGCGTCTACTATCCAAAACATCTTAGTAAAACATTTTGTTGCTGCTTTGATATGGGCCTGATGTATTCCTTTAACTCCGTGTACACGTTTAGCCATAGGAAATCTAGCCTTTAGTGCAGCGTAGTTAGCGTCTGCACTAGGTTCTTGATAACTTATAAATACAATATCATACATAATATATTATAACACCTTTTGTTCAGAGTGTCTACTCCATTTTTCATTAATGCGCATTTTCTAACTCTTCAAATAGTTTTATTCCAAGATACCACAAAAACATATCAAATGGTGCTGTATGTAACGGACTCATATTCCAAAATATAATAGGTATTAATTGTTGAACTTTTTTATAATCCCATCCTTTTAAATACACAAATTCTTTTAATATTTGTTGGTAAGTATCAATCTCATCTATATTTGGAATTTTAATAGTAACTTCTGTTCCGATTATTTCAAAATCAAAATTATGTTTTTTTATACTTGCATAATTAACTATAAATCCTCCGGCCATTTTTGCTAAGTCATAATATATATCTCCGTAGTCAATTACGTCAGCAAAGTCATGCCTCCAGTCAATTAATAAGAAGTCTCCAGAGTTGTTTATAATAATATTGTCAAACTGTAAATCGCCATGAATAAAACTAGGCAACATATTAGTTGAAAGATACTGCCAATTAATATTATCTAAGTATTCTGAATATGGTTTTACCTTTGTACCATTCACGTGTGTTATATTTTGTAATACAGGACACTTATCTAAGAACTTTTTTATTCTATCTAGCGTCTTGTCTTTATAAAATAACATAGCCGAAGACGATAAATTATAATCTGTAGTTTTCCATACATTGCAATCAAGCCAATTTAATAATTCTTTAAATATTACTGGATTGTTAAACGAGTATAAAGTCTGCCCGGGAAAAAAATCATAAGCCATAAACTGCCCTTTAACTAAACAATTTGAAGGGAATACTTTAGGATTTAATTCAGGCTTACGGTTTTTCTTTTTTGAAACAGTGCTATCGTGCCACCACTTTACTACACGATTATTACAAATATAAGTAACTTCGTCTTTTTTACTAAAATCAAACTTTTGACTTTTTGCTACTGCTGTTTGATATAATGTAGGACTGCCAAAATCCAACCAACTGTTTAATGTTTTACACATAGTACCAGGCTGTATTAGTTGTATGAATTCATTATCGTCTAGTTTGGTCAATTTAGTAAAGAAATTGTCCCATTCATTAATATACATTAATCCTGTCCAAGCTGTCCAGTCTTTAGGTGCATCTTTTTTAAATGTAATTTCTTGTATTATATTACTATTTGTTTTAAACATTGTGTACAAATAACTGTCTTTTTGCGGAATATTTTTTACATAATAGCAATCGTGTGTAGGAGTATTAGTAACTACAGGTTCGTTAAAAAAAGTATCACAGGTAACATACCAAAAGGGACTATTAATATAATCTTTGCATTGTAATAAAGAATAACCGGTGCCAGCTTTATTGCTTTCCCAATCAACATCTACAAATGTAATATTTCTATCGCTGTATGCAACAGCACAAAAATTTTTAATTTGATCTGCTAAGTATCCTACTGGCATAACAAAATGTGTGTCTATAGGAAATTGATCTATAATATGTGCAATAACAGGCTTTTCTTTATACGGCAATAATCCTTTATTAAGATGCTTAGTATAATCGCCCATCCGAGTACCTAATCCAGCAGTTGGTAATATAACTGTATGTTTATTCATTGTTCCACTTATTCTGTTTAATTTTTTTTAATGCAATTTTTGCTGCTGCTCTATGTCCTATGGCACTAGTATGCATACTGGGTATATCATCAGGGTACTTAACTGATAATACTCCCCAATCTAACTCCATATGATTATTATTATCAATTAATACAAATTTTTTAAACTCATCTATGGGCTCGGTGCCAATAAGGTGTGGTATGTTTGCATTTTTTAAAGCAATATGACACATTGCTATTGCTCCTAAACTATGCATCTTGTTTATACGAGGATCATGTATATGCTGAGCATAGTCATATAATATCTTTGTTCTACTCTTGGGCTCGTTATAAAATCTTTCATAATATCCGGTAGGAGTTTCATGTTTTGTGTCCACTACATTATCAAAATAATCAATTATACCTAATAAGTTTTCTGTAAAGATGGTTCCGTTATACATATTTTTTGACATTATGTGCTGCTCACCTTTGGCCTGTGGTGAATAACTTCTTGGATGATACGGAGGATATTGATGATAATTTATATCAAAGTTGGTTGGAAATTTATTATTTGTAACGGCATCGTGTGCAAACCATTCTACCCTATCATAACTAGTATTAGTAACTAATATCATTCCAATATCATTAATATGCTCTATTGCATATAATACTTGTAAAAATATACTATAATTTGTACTGGACCCTTTGGCAATGTTTACAAGTTCTAGTCCTAACGCAGCAGCTACTATACTTCCATACGGTTCAGTTTTAAGATCGTGGCATCCTAGCCCTTTTGCAAAACTATCGCCGCATATTACTAGTTTTTTCATTGTAATAGTTCCGTTGCTACTATTTCTGCAAGTAGTTTATGCCCAGCGTCATTAAAATGCGACAAATCATTTGGTAAGCAGGTCTCTACTCTAAATATATCGTTACAAATTATATTGTTGTTCTTGTATAATTCTAATAACTGTAAATCACCGAGCGACCATCCGTAGTATCCTGCTTGTACAAAATATAAATTTTTAATCCCGTATTCTTTCATTAAGCATTGAAACATCATATGATTAACTCTAAACTTTTCTAGTTCAAACTCTATGTTAATAAATCTTGGCCACAGTTTTGCAAATTTGCGTTCAGCGCCATCACATTGCGTATAGGTGTCATATTTGATTCTAACAATACTGCCGCCGCTGGGAATGTGATCGTCAACAACTTGTCCATTGACCCGGTGCCGAGGAGACCAAAATTCATTTCGTTCTGGAGAAGTGTATTGCACTATTACTGTATCGTCAGCAGTTATTTTATTATCAACAACATGTGATACCAGTAATCGCCACATTCGATAATTAGATCCACAACCTGCTGCTAGATGAAGATACTCGTAGGATAACTGCTCTGCAAGATATTCGCCCCACACTTTATCAACTTGGGTATAATCGCTAACTGAACATCCTGCTACTACTAAACGTGTCATAATAAATTATTTTCCTTTATGTATCTTACTAACTCAGTTGCCCATGCTTCGTGCCCTGAGGGGCTAGGATGCCAACCTACTAAAGGTTTATCTACATTAGCGTCAATAAAACTTTTAAATGTATTATTGAGTTGGTCTTTTTTATAAAATCTTACTGGATCAACTGTGTTCCATAAAGTTTCAAAGTTTAATTGTTTTGTTTTTCTGTTGCCATTATCGGAGTATGAGTATCCGCCTATTTTTCGATCAATGCTCTTTAATTCTTCTATCATATCTAAATCTTCCCATTTATCAGGAGTATTGTTTGGAGTTTGATAAAATGCATTGTAACATAACCATTTGATATTATGAGTATTACAAAAAGTTTGGAATTGTAGTACCGTGGTTACATGGCGTGGTATATATTCTTCTGGATGCCACATATACTGAACATAAAGACTCCAAAATTTTTCCATCCGTTTATCATCAAAGATAGGAACTTGCGGCCATAGTCTAAATTTGCGTGAAGTGTCACCGTTTTTCCACCAAAAGCTATTTCTTTCAGGACTTGTCCATCCTATAATTACAAATATGTCATCAGTTGGTTTATTACAATCTAAATACTCTGTAGAAATATATGACATTGTTCTTTCTATTATAGTTCTGTTATCATCAGCAGGCCATCCTAAATTTACATAATCACAATCTAATTGTTTTGCCATGTGATGCGGATAAATTTTAGGTATCCTGTAATGATCATTTACTTCTAAAAAATCATATACTCCTGGATGTAGATGTTTATCATACTGCATAGCTAGTTTAGGGTCTGCAATTTCAGATCCAAATGCCCAACTGTCTCCATCAAAAATTAATTTCATTTTATTACCACTCTAACCAAAGTTTTCTTATTTTATCATAATCAGCAACTGAATCTAACCCTTTATTTCGCATGGTACTTCGAAGTATTGCATAGTTAATATTATACACAGCAGGATGAATATTATGAGTTACTGCATATTGATATAACAGTGTACCCGGGCCCAAATATATGTTAGTATCTATATCAATTGGCGGAGTTTGTGATTTCTCTAAAATATAGCTATTTTTATTTTTTAAATTGTAATACTTATATAGACCCGACATAACATCCATTGTCTTACTATCGCCAAAAAACATAACATCGTCAAAACACTGCATATTAAATTCACGAGGGAACCTATTTATATTAGTTGTAGTGTAGCAAGAACCATCAAGTATGCCGTGATAGAACGGAAAATGATTAGCAGGATCATATACTGTGTCTGGGCGAGCTTTTATTACAATATCATATACAAAGTTATTTTCTAGTTCATATTGTCGCTTTAACAACATACTATATTCAAAACTATAAAACAGCGGATCCCATGCTCTCGGCCAGCGTCCAGAGTCATACGCAGACATGTGGTATGCCGCTGGCTTATACGCTTTTACTATACGTTTTATATCTTTGTGCCTGGTAGTGGTGCATACGTTATGATTTTCTTTTGAAACTCGCCATGTGTTTATATCCCAAGTATGTATAAAATAATCTACCGATACATCAGGCATGCCTGATGTATAAAAGTAATTTAAAATATTTTTTGTAGCAAATTGCCAATCTCGCAGTTGCCCGCTAAAACAAACTGCAACTCGTTTTTTTCCTAACATAATATTTCATGATCTCCTAATGTGCCATAGCCATAATCTTGTTTTAATTTAACATATTCATCGTCTCGAGCTATTTTAAGATCATTATATATTACATCTATTGATATTTTAAACATTTTTGCATAAAAATATAATAGATGTTCTGGTCCGCAATGATCATCTTCGCGGAAAGATTTAGCCCCTAATGTTGGCAACCATTGATAAAAATTTGACATCTTATCAAATGTTGGACTATCAGCATACCAAAATATATCACCTAGTCGTCTTCCAAACCATTGTGAATTATCTACGCCAGTATGGCAAGAATATACTGTGTTAAATTTTGGATGAAGCATATTATCTATAGAACGATCTGTTAAACTGTTACCTAGATAAAGATCGTTTCGCATACGAACACATACATCGTAATTAAAATTATGTTTTATTTCGTGCATTCTTTTTAAATGTGTCGAGTACATAATTGAATAAAATTGCGGAGACATCCATTCATTATTACATTTACCGTAAATACGACAGGTATCTTTTGCTATCTGGTCAAGTAGTTGCTGTGTTGTGTTCTTGGATTCTGTTGTATTACTAATTTTATAAGCTATTGGATTAAGGTGTTCGAGATAACTACTTATTTCAGCATTAGATAATACAATAGCATTATCGATAGCATTATCAATAGCATCACCGCCATATTTCTTAGTTGCAATACTTTGCTGTAAGGTATTATGGTCCCAAATATGACAAAACACATCAATCTCAGTTACACCGTGCTTTTCTTTTAGATCCTTAAACATATCTTGCCATGTATGTATACATTTTCTCCATGTTCGAAGTTGTCCACTAAAACAAAATGCAATTTTAAAAGTTGGTACAACTTCTAAAGATTGTTGAAGTGGTTGATTCTTATTGTGCAGCAGTTTTTTCAAAGCTTTGACCACTTGTGATAGGCTTGCTCTATTTCTGGGAAAGTCTTTAAAAAGTTTGTTCCGCGGCGTCTGTCATGCTCGTCTACAAATATAATAAAGTCTGATCTATTTTTTCTTAGCGTTTCTTCGTCTAGGTGTTCTTCATTCATAATATCGTACAACCGCTTAAATTTATCGCCCTCCCATGAATAGAATCCCATGTTTGCTTTGTCACGTACATTTCTATCTTCAAGGTTATTGCGGATAAACTCTAATTGGGGCTTTACATACATGTCGCGCCATTCGGGCTCGGCGATAAACATTGCTTGATGATTAGGATATCGCAAATACGGAGTATCAAGTATTATTGGAATTGCTTTGCCAGGACCTCCAAATTCTAATTTAAGATCTAATAAATCTTTTAACATTTTATCAAACGAGAATATGCTTAACACATTGTATGTACTCATACATGTAAATGTACAATTAGGAACTTCTTCTAATACTCTGCGTATGTTAGATAACCATTGATTATAATTTAATCCATGTCGAATATATTCTGCTTGAGCTCCATATGCTTCTGCACTAGTAAATATTTTAAGGTTTTTAACTTTACCTTCACTGCCAATAATTTTCATCTTTTCAATAAACTTATTGAATATTGCATCCGGTACACACATATTACTGTTAACTGAGAATTCAAGATCAGGCTTCGGATTTGCTATTAAATCATCTAGTACACGAAACGTATCTTTAGTAAGTAATGGCTCACCGCCTGTTATTCTAAAATGGTGTAAATCTTTTGAGACGTCGGGCCACCATTTCCAAAATGCTTCTACATATGGATTATGCTCTTTATTAGGAATTGGCATTGCATCAGTTTTTATTAACCAGTTTACATCATTAAATTTACTTGAAGTATTATAAGCACCGTGCTCCTTAATTTCTTCCATCCATTTACTACTTACTTGCGGCGAACAATAACTGCATTTAAAATTACATACACTACTAAAACTAACTTCTAAATAAGTCGGATTAACATTATCATCCCACGGCTTAGATACAATGTCTTTTATATAAGGAGTAGACCAAGATTCTGCAGATTTATATGTTCTGTCGCTTAGTTCATTAGTGCCACTATCTTCTACACGCCAGCAATAATCACATTCTTTAGGACGTTTACCTTCAAGCATTAGTTTACGCTGTTCTTTTTTAAACTTAGTGTTATGCAATGCACTAGGATTGTCTTTTAATTCTTCAAGAGGTATCTTATGTGACGTAGGATGATGGCAACTATGCGTGTGTCCATTGTGCAAGTGCAGAGTAACTTGCTTCCATTTAGCAGTACAAAACGTAGGGCTTATTGGATCTAAGTTTTCTTTTTTCCAGCTTTTGAGATCGGTTTTCATTATACGTCCTTTAATTCTTGAATAAATTGTTGATGCGGAATTCTAGTTGGTAGTTGGTAAACTGCTTTAAAGAACTTGCTTTGTTGTGCGTCTAGCGGATGTCTTGAAATAGGAATATCTAAATCATTTATAAGTTTGTCGCCTAAACTTTCAATTGTTTCCATTAAAGTAGGTTCTGTTATGTCAAGTTGATTCCAGAACGCATTCAGATATTTGAAATCGCGCACTTGCACATAGTCCCAGTCTGTACACATTGTCATGTATAGCCCTTGCCTTGCGCCGTAAATAGCCCACAACGCATTTTTAACATCTGCACCTACCATAGTCCAAATGTATACCCAATGCAAACATCTCCAATGATTATTTTTAAATTCTTCTTTAGAGATTCTGGCGCCACGATCAGTTGCAAGCTTTACACCTTCTCTGAATCCAGCTCGCCATGCTTGTGCAGGCGTTTCATTGTTATATACATCAGAGTAGCAACTATTCATTTGAATATATTGTGCATCCCAGCAAAAGTCTACTTGTGCGTGTGCATTGTTAGGATCTGCTGCTTCGTGTGTGCGCATATTTAATACGTATTTTTTAGGCCAACATTTAAGTCCGCCATTGCCGTACATCAATCCGTTTATTTCGTTTCTGCCGCACCAACTAATTACAGTATTTTGTAAGTCAGTGTGTTCTTCAAAATCTATCACTTGGTTTAAGAAGTCTTCACGAATCCTATTATCACCGTCTACAGTAATAAATCGATCAGTTTCACTTAGTGCTGCACAGGCTTTGTGTGCAGCATCACTACCGTCTACACCGTGTACACGCTTTGCCCATGGAACTTTTTTACATAAGTCTGCATAGTTTTTTTCAGCATTAGGTTCATCGTAACTTAGATAGATGATATCGTAATCGATTGGCTTAAATTTTGCCATTAAATAACCTCGTGTGCGTAACTGTCGAAATATTTTGCTGTGTATATACTTACACTATTTTTGCTTTGCTCAGTATCATAAGTGAACGGTACTACTGAAGTTGTGTCCGACAGCAAGTCAGCAACACTAAATTTTAAACTTTTATATAAAATATTTGGATCATACTTTGATGTTACACTAA
>Ga0222629_1000281_pt1 | contig 18301 bp, 24 predicted proteins | sample AntAcemetagenom1_FD_179847 | JGI IMG/M metagenome (GOLD analysis project Ga0222629, IMG submission 179847) | Saline water microbial communities from Ace Lake, Antarctica - #1 | ecosystem: Environmental > Aquatic > Non-marine Saline and Alkaline > Saline | place: Antarctica: Ace Lake | collected... | reverse complement strand
TAGTTTGTTTATTTTGAATCTAAACTGTACAGGACTAGCATAGTCTTGCTTAGATGGTTCTCTAGTATAAACATTTGTTTCTGTCATACTACTATTTATACGTTTTTAACAAGTATGACCTCGGCAAAACCGAAGCCATTTGTATTTTGATGTTATGTGTAGCAGATAGGGTTTCCTGCTCTATCATTAGGTAAGTCTTTACTTTTCATTTCAATAACAGCGTCTTTTCTATTACTGATTTTTACCCCTACGATTTCGTCAAGATTATTGTTATCCACTAATTGTTCATTACAATATTTGATAACTTTTTTTTGAGCACCCTCAGCAGTTTCTGCCTTGATGATTTCTTCTCTAGTTGAAATTGATTTTTCAATCACGTCAACTTTCACTTTGTATATTTTTGTCATGTAACCTCCTTAAAGATTTTCATTATTTATATTGTATGATACCAAATATCCCTTATGTTGTTTTAGTTTTTTTTGTGCCACTTTAGTTAAATTTCCTTGATCTAATTTGTGTGTTCTTGCAAATTCTAACAGATTAATTATATTAAAAGTGTGACCTTTAGGGTCTGTGATAACATATTCTCTTTGTCTGGCTTCTCTCATCATCTGCTTCTGATGGTCAGTTTGTTTTCTGCCTATTCCGGCTTTTGATATATTTAATCTATGCTCTGGAGACATCTTCTTTCCTTTCCAATGTGCAAATCTACTCATGTCGCCTGTGTGTTTACAGCCCATACGATCTTCTCCATTGTGTTTATGTATCTCTCTTAGCATTTCTTCTTTACCTATGAGACCAGATAACCCTTTATATGCGAGTTTATCTTTCCAATGACCCCCTAATTTCCATAATCGTTTATGTTCTTTAGCGTGTTCTTCGATAGTATATTCAACTAGAGTATTTGTTCTAATTCTTTCACCATGTTTAAATTCTATAACGTGGTGTTTATGTATCATTGGTTTCATATAACTATTTATAAGGTTAGTAATTTTATGTATTTAATGTTAGAAAAAAAAGGGCGACTATTTCTAATCGCCCTTTAATATATATTTCTACTGAAGAAGCAGAAAGTCGCTTACATTATGTTTACGACTTTTGTTCTTCTGTAGTATACATTAGTATCTCCAGCAGCAACTGCACCAGAGTTATCTATAGCACCAGCACCGTTTGTTGTAGCAAAAGGATTCTGAACCATACCATATCTAGTTTTGAAGCCGATCTTAGGTTGGAAACTATCCTGACCAACCGCTCTCACCATTTGTAGTGGAACGTATGGACAATAGAATAATCCTGAATCATAAGGTGAAGTACCTTTATATCCAACAACATAGAATTGACTTGCGGATACATTCGCTGAGTATGGATCAACATACACTTTGAATTTACCGTTAAGTACACCAGCGAAAGTATTTCCTGTGTCATCAACATTTAAATTAGTTGATAATGCAGGAGCATAATCTAATACACCAGCCATTTGTAAAGCAGAAGCAACATCAGCAGAACATAAAATTATATTCCCTTTACCTCTTCTTGTTAATTGACCGATAGCGTTAGCATCTCTCTCTAACTGATATAAAAGCCCTTTGAACTTCTCAACTGACCAACGACCATTTGAGTCTGTGTCAAGATCAAAAATTCCAGCAGTAGTAGTATTAACTTGAGCGCCCGCTCTAGCGTGTGAGTAAATTGTTCTCACAACTTCACGGTTAATCTCAGCAAGAATTTCACTTGATAAGATGTTAGCAAGTTCTGTTTCAGCGTCTAGACCGTGGATTGCTTTTAAGTCTTGAGCAAGTTCCATAGTGTACTCTGCTTTTAGAGCTCTAGATTTTGCAGTAACAGTTACTTTATCGATTGAGAAAGCCATTTCAGCGAACTCATCAGTTCCGTCACCTAGTGTTTCTGACTGAGCAGTTGACATACCAGAACCAGTAGTATAAGTACCAGCTGATGGGCTATCATTTAAAGTAGCAGGGTTAGTTCCCGCTTGAGCGTCAGTTGAACCAGTGTCACCAGCAGCGTCTCTAGCAGAAAAGTCTGAATCAGCTTCGTTAAATAATGCCTCTGTTCCATCTTGTGTTGCATATCTTGACTTCATAGCGAAGATAAGCCCTGTTGGACCAGTCATTGGTTGTACACCACAGATGTCATAAGCAATAAGATTAGGCATTGCTCTTCTAACTAGTGATATTAATACTGGATCCCAGTTGTCCACAGATGAACCAGTTGCGTTAGCAGGGGCTGCTTCTTGAAGATAGCCTCTATCTTCTCTTGTTGCTTTTTCTTGGTTTTCAAGAATAACAGTTGTAACAGCTCTCTTATAAGCATCACCAATATTAGGTAAATCTGGATGCTCTAGGACTGGCTGCCATTTTTCTTGTAAGTTTTCAGTAAGATACATTTTTATCTCTCCTTGTTATTATTTACAGTTATTAAAAACATTAAAACTTTGCAGCTTTAAGGTTCTTTGATATTGCGGCCGTATATGCAGCCATAGCATTCGACTTACCAGCAGAAAAATCAGCAGGTTCGTTTGCCGCCACAGAATCAACAGAACTTTCTTCTGTTACTTCTGATTTCGTTTTAGGGAAATAAGATTCTTTAATAGTATCTAACTTCTCTCTAAATTTCTCAGCACTATCGTACTCAACATTTTCAGCCATAGAAACAAACTTCTCTTTTTCTGTTTCTGCTAAATCAGCAGTTACTTCTAAGATTGCTTGTTTTTTGTTAAATTCAGAAATAGACTTAGTCAGATTTACATTCTTTTCAATCTGTTCATTAAGTTTTGATTCTAATTCTTTGGTTTGGTTTGTTAAGTCGTCAAGCACATTGTACTTCTCTTCAGGAACATCAATATAATGTTCTTTAAATAAAGTTTTAAGTCCAGTAATGAAGTCCTCAGCGATTTCGGTACGAATACCTCTTTCTACTGCTAATTCATTTTCTTTCATCCACTCTTCAACAACATAGTTTAAATATGAATCGACTTTTTCGACCATAGCTTCTTTTACTGTTTCTTTTTCAGTTGAAAGTTTTTCTTTATACTGAGCCTCAAGCACTTTTACCTGTTCTTGTATTCTTGTTTTAACAGCAGTTTCAAATATAACGGCCGCCTTTTCTTTAAATTCTTCAGAAAGGTCGGCGTTTGATGAAACTAGTGCCTTAACATCATCAGATAAGTCAATTTCTAATTTAGTATCAACTTCAGCGATTATATCGCCTTCAGCATTAACTTCTTCAGAAGCACTAGATGGTTTTTGATCTTTTTCTAAAGAACCATCTTTTGCATTTTTAAGTGACGGATCTGAAGCTTTCGATACCTTTTTCGCAGCGTCTGGGTTGCTGTCAGTAGATTTAACTACAGGTGCACCAAGATCATCAGCGTCATTTTTAAGGTGAGTAGGTTCAGTTGGAGCAGCGTCTTTATTAGCCGCATTTTTTTGCTCTTCTACTGTCTCTACTGCTTTAGTTACTTCGGTTTCAGACATTCGGTCTCTCCTTGATATTAAAAATTAATTAATTTTTAGTCTACTATTATTTATAACAATTACCATTTTAAACCTAACGCTTATTGTAAAAGCTGCGTAGGTTTTTATAGTTTTGTTATAAAGTCTTTAAAGATATTTGCTTTCACTTCTGCAAGTTCTTTGCGTCTAGTGTTTTCAATTTCTTTTTTGTATTGTTCAATTTCCATACTTTTCAGCACTCCATTATCCCACACCCATTCTTTGCCTTCCATGATACCTTCTACGAAAGCATCTGGTGCACTAGGATCTGCAACAATGTCTGCTGCGGTAGCAAGATAGAAATCTCTACCAACTGTACCGTTAGATATTGAACCCATACCTCTTGATGATACACCCAATTGAGCACCTTCGTCAATTAAATTTTTAACGATTTTGCCGTAAGGAGTGTCCATTATTTTCGCCTCGCCAATGAAGTTTTTACCTTCACTTTTAAGACTAGTTATCATGTGAGAAACTCTTTCAAGATTAACTGTTGGTCCGTCAGGATGTCCTAGTTCTCCGAAAGCTCTTTTCTTATTGATAAATTCTTTTGTGTATCGTGCAACTTCTTTTGCAAGTGTTTCAACTGGATAAACTCGACCATTACGGTTCTTGATATCCGCCTGCATGAAAACACCTTTAATCTTATATGACCTGCCACCGTTTGCTGTTGCTTCAGTCAGTACTTCGATATCTTCAATTGTTTCTGTAATTAGTTTCATCTCTCCGCCTTTTCTTTATTGTAGATTTTGTCTACTATCCCCTTTTTAAGTTCTTCTTTTTTAATCCCTAACTTTTCTGCAAATGCCTTTTTAAATTCATCTGCAAGATAAGTCTTAGATTTTGTTCCTACAATTCTTTCTAAAATTGCTCTGGAATAATCTTTTTTCTTTTTAGGCATTATCTCACTTCTATTATAATGGTATAGTTATCACCTGCAACAAATCCTTTTGTTGAAAATAATATATCTCCAGCTGGACTAGTATTCGCTGTTAATGTTGCGTTATTAGGAACAGCATTACCTGCTGTATATAAATCCCAATAACCTGTGCCAGAGAAAAAACCAATTGTTTTATTTGCAGCGCTTGTTCCACTACCTGCCCAAAGTATTTCAACTCCTGATTTACCATTTGTTGTATTGATTGCCCAATAAATCTTTGCAATAGATTTGGTGGCATCTTCAGACATAAAATTTAAAGCACTAGCATCAAATTTCGTAACAAGAGTTTCACCTGAACCGTCACTTATATTAGTCAGTTTTATAACCGTTTTTACACCAACGGTATCTGCTAAAGTTTGTGTAGTTACGACATCAGCCATATTTAATTTCTCCTAAATTCTGTTATTAACAAATAATTTGTAACATTTGCGTCTGTTGTTAATAACAACTGTTTATCATTCCCAAATTTTAACTGTCCTGGTCGTAATCCATACTTACCATTTCCAATTAAAATCAAATCATTTTCTTCACTGGTTGAACTAATCGTTAGTGATCCAGTTCCTTTTATCTGATAGTGACACTCAATTAAACTTACTTTAGATTCATTCGTTCCGTCAGTAAGTTCTTCAGCATCTACCAAACTCTGGTCAACTTCGTTTCCAATACCTGTTGACTTAACAGTATATTTAGAAGCGATATCAACAACCGGCGTATTCTTAATTGTCATAATAATTAGGCAGTAAATCCTGATTCTTTTCTTAATTCTAGCATAACAAAACCAGAAGTTCCGTAAGCGGTTAACTTCATATCTCCTGAAGTTAAGCCAGTATTTGTTACTCCGTTTTTGATTTTACCAGCAGTACCATCATAGTGTCCGTTTCCAGCAAGGTTAATTGCCACAATATCAGAATCACCTTCAAAATATATTGCACACCAACCTGTATTATTATCTGCTGTTCCTTCTACTAAAGACCACCACGCTCTTGTGATGGATAATTTAGCACCGGCAGCGTGTCCTACTAAAGTCGAAGCATCAAGTATAACTTGATCAGCTGCAGTATTAGCGTTCATATTAACCAAAACAGTAACTAAACCGCCAGCCGCACCACTACCTGTTGCAATACTTGTATCTTTTAGTGTTTGTGTCGAAATTGCCATATCTTATTCCTCTATTTTATTAATTCGTTGTCAAAATAATCTTCTATACTAGAAACTTTGACATTGTGGTTTCTAGCAACTGTTGTGATAATACCTTCAATCTTACTTACGATAGGATCAGGTGCTTTATCAATCATACTATAAACAGCATCAACAGCAGCCTTTAGTTTTGGTGATAGTTTTTTATACTCAACACCCCTTTTAGGTCCGCCATATATTCGTTCAGATATTTCTCGTTTAAACTTCTGGAACGATAGGTTACTCATCTTCTTCTTCATCATTGTCTATCTCAACAGGTTCAGGTGTTTCTTGTTCCTGTCCTAGTTTGTCTAGACCACTAGCGTCTTGTATTGCCTCTAGCTCTTGTGAGCTGTTTAGCCAATCATTAGCAACAGTTTGTCTTTTATCGTCTAATGCTTGTCCTATTTTATCAGACAATGCATTTTTAAACGCATCTTGAGCGGCAATATTATCACCATCTGCAAGTGAATTAACCATTTTAACTACATTTTCATTATCAGACATAATTATTGTTCTCCCATACTATTTATATCAGTATTATCATCATCTTCCAAAGTCTGTCCTTCTGGTGACGCAATAATACCTTGTTTTATTTCATTAGCAATTTGATTATCAATTTCAATAATATCTTCATCACTCTGTCTTAGTACATATTTTCTAACATAATCTACAGAAAAATATTTACCAATGTAAGGACTGATATCATTTGCAAGACTTAATCTTTCTTTTAGTAATTCTGCATTTTTTAGTTCAGAAAAATATCCATCTTTTAGATAATCATATTGTATATGTTCTTTAATTTTACTCCAATCTTCAATTGTGATAACACCTTTTAAAACTAATTGTGTTTTAAGTATATCATTAAAGAGAGAAGAAAATCTTTTTCTTAATCTAGCAACAAACTTTGTAAATTTAAGTTCGTCTCTTGTTATCTCAGCAGCTTTGCCCATGTTGAAACCATTTTCTGATTCCATTCTTGATATAGGCACATTTAAAGATTTATATAATTTCTTTTGAAAATATACAACATCTGTAATTTCTCCAAGATTTTGACCACCTGCAAGTGTAGTAACTTCGGTGCCTTTTGCACCTTCTCTACGAGGTAACCAGAAATCTTCAAGCATTGACATATGTTTTCTGTCATCTCTAATCTCACCAGTTGAAGCATCATAGACAAGTTTATTTCTATATCTTGCCATAACATCTCTTAAATATGCTTCTGCTTTTACTTTTGGAAGATTACCAACATCAACATAGAATATTCTTCTTTCAGGTGCTCTTACTATTCTGTAAATAACAACAGCATCTTCAATCATTCTTAATTGATTGACAGGTTTAATTGCCTTGTGTAAATGACCCATAACCATATTTTTAGTTTGGTCAATAACACCAGATGTTACATATGAAATCGAATCAGTAGAAATTTTAAGACCAGCATTTGAATTTGCGGCAGATATTCCTTTTTCATTATAGACAAACCATTCTGCTGTGTTTTCTATAATTTCGATTCCTTTACCTTTTGAATCTCGTTTTTTAGAAACCTCACGAACTTTTTTAATTTTTCGTGGATCAATATATCTTATTTCTGTTAGTCCTTTTCGTGGACTGGTTGGATCAATAACTTTGTGAAAGTAAATACGACCATCAACATACCATCGTCTGAATATGTCGTGACCTTTTTCATCAAAGTTTAATAATCTCATAACTTCGTCAAACTCGTCACGAATTTTTGTTTTGATACTATCAGAAATTGCTAACTTATCTAATGAAACTGTGACCGATTGGTCTCTTTCATCTGAAACGATTGCCTCATTAATAATATCTTCAATCGCCATATCACATTCTGGATGTTGAGCAACTTCACGATATCTTTTAATTAAATCAACATCATTCTTAGCAGTAACTTCCATATCCAAGTATTGGCCAAAGTATCCGCCAGCAGATATGGTTGTAGTACCATCGTCAGGAGATGGCACCGTGAAGGCCTGTTTGGCCTCCGCCGGTTTATCTCTATCGTCAGTTTGTCTTGTTATTTGGAAGCCAAGTAATTGTACCATAATATATTCTCCTTATAACTTATATTTATTATGTAGTAGTATCTGTTTCAAAATACTGATATGTAAATGAACAACCGAACTCTTCAATAGCATTATTTGTGCCATAGTTAAGTGCGATATCATCTAGAGCAGTTGGGAATGCACCTCTTAAAGTATAAGATTTAAGTGTAGTTCCGTTTCTGTCTAACTGGTCAATGAATATATCAACTTGATAATCAACAGGATTTGTTAACCCTTCGTTATCAGTCATATTGTTCATACCGTTCATCCATCTTTCTAGACCTCTGTAAATTTTGAAGTCTGTATCGTTTAACACAGTAATAGACCATGGATTAAATGTTCTATCACCAACTAGGTTAAGTATTCTTCCTCTAAAATTAACAGGAATAGTACCAAGATTTTGCCCAGGTATTGATGTTGCATTACATAAGAATGCTAAGTCAGCAGTCTCTCCACCAACAGAAGCGTAACCAGGAAAAGGCATTGTTACCTTGAATTGATTAGCTCTTGCACCACCGCCTTTTAGTCGGGCTTTAAAGTCATTAATATTAGCCATTGTTTATCCCTCCTATGCGCCTGCTACTTCTGAAAAGGCAACACCCGTTCTAGTAGCAATAAAGTTAAGTTGTATGAAGTTAATAGAACGAGCAGGTTTGATAAAGATATCAGCCCTAAATTCGTTTCTATCAATAACATCTCCAGTATTATTTGTTTCATCACAAATAACGCTAAAGTCTGTAACACCTCGTCTACCTTGTACATCTCTTAAAAACGGTTCTACGAGATTTCTAAAGTTTGCTCTTGTAAATTCATCATTGAACTCAAAGAGTTGAAACTTAGAAGCAGTAGAAATCGCTTTTTCTAGAACAATGAACAATCTTCTTACATTGATTCTATCAAACGCACTTGGTTTTGATTGAGCAGTCTTATCACCAAACAATACAGTTCCTTGACCAGGAAATGATACAACTGGATTTACTCTTGCTTTGTAGAGGTCATCCCTTTGAGTTTGATTTGGATTAAAGGCAAGTTTTACTGCGCCTCTGATTTGACCACGACTAAATCCGCCTGGTGAAAACCAAGGATCTGCAATACTATCTGTTCTTGCACAAAGACCAGCGATGTCACCGTTTAGAGGAACATATCTGTAAACATCATTGTACCTGTCAAACATATACTTATAACCACTATCGATTACTGCATAAGATGTTGAAGGTAAACCTTCAGCAAATGATTTGACATTAGCAGCTTGTGTAATTGCGTTAGCAACATCTACAACATCTGATCTCGCAGGTGAAATAAATGCAACACAATCTTTTCTTGCAGTTGCAATATCCATAACAGCAGTTGCTTTTGTGTCGCCAGTAGCGTCAGTGTCTGTCTGTGAAGGACCACAAAGAAGTAAAGATACATCTACATTTTCTGTATCACTAAACTTTTCGTATGCAGTTGCAATCTCAGCATTAGTTGCAGCAAAGTCATCAGTACCGCCATCAAGTGAAGTGTTAGATACTACATATGGGTCGCCAACACTATTATCAAAAGTTTGACCTTTTTTAGGAAGTCCATCTGATAAAGTTGCAAGATGATCTATCCAGTAAATATACTGTGATTGTGCATAAAGCACATTTGGGTAATAGTTACTTGAACCTTGTGCAGTTTTAGCATCAGTTGCCTGTGAAACACTTTCAAAAGTTTCTAGTATTGATCCAACTGTTCCTGTAATTGCACCATCTTCATCTACTACTGCGATATGCATTTCATCTAATGAACCGCCAGCAGCAGATACATCATCTGTGGTTGTTGGTGGTGCAGAAAATTGAAAGTAATACTCCCAATGCCTTCTTATTTTAGCACTGTCAACAACAGCGTGTCTAAGACCGCCTGTTTCTGTAACACCTGTAGAAATATTAAATCTTGCAATTGTTAGATCATTAGTGGATATTGCTGTTATCTTGTAATAGTGTCCAGCAGGTGCATCAGTCCATCCAGAGGCATCTCCAAACTCTAAGATGTCGCCAACTTGCATTAGACTACCATCATCAACAGTAATTGATGTATCTCCGATAGCAGCAGAAGCGTCAGCAACTAGATTACCACTCATTGAGTGTGGACCGAAAGCAGTAGAGTTAGTACACATAGAAACTTTTAAACTGTTTCCTAATAGTCCTGCCTCTCTTGCAGCAAAAGGACCTATATCAGTTACTTGTCCTGCGCCTGTGGCAGACGAATAAGTCGCTAAATAGTCCGTTGTATTTTTTATTAAGATAGATGTGCCTATAGAAACAGCATTTACCATTCCTGTTATAGGTCTTACTACCTTTAGATTGTTTCCGTATCCTAAAAAGTTTGCAGCTGTAAACCATTCTTCAAAATTATCAGCAGTTGGTTTCCCAAATGTATCTAATAATTCTTTTTCTGATGAAATAGTAGTTATCTCATCAATTGGTCCCTTTTCTGCTGTAATTACAATACCGCCACTAGTTGTGGAAACGGCAGGAATTACATTTGTTAGATCCTTTTCAGTAACGAGAACGCCTGGTGATACTTGAAAAGCCATGTTTTAGTTCTCCTTAATATATTAAGTTTATTTGTTATAACCCTTTGTCAATATTTATGTAATATGAAAACTACACTATTCGCCTTTGCGATAAGTAACTGGTTGCCATAGTACACCTGCGTCATCAAAAAACGAGTTATTATGTCCACTTGGATCATCAATTCCATTATCAATAAATCCAAAGGGTGCCATATCTGCCTCGATTGCGTTTTGTTGTTCGGTAAACATTTGTCCACGAACATCAACATTCGTCAATTCTTTAAAATATCGTTGATTTGCTAACCACGAAAATATAACTAAACACATAACCAAATCGTCTGTAGCGCCACTTTCTGCTTCAAAAGATTTTCCTTTTGATATAAAGGTTGATAATTCTGAAATAATATCAAAGTCTTGAATGATTAACTTATCTCCTTCAATTAAACTTTTGAGATTAGAAGTGCCGATTCTCTTAGTACCTTTAGTCATTCTCAAACCTAATTGATTACCTCTACCACTAAAACCCCCACCTAAAACTTGTCCTGAACGGCCTCGTTGCGTTACCATCATCATGTTGTCATACTCTAACTCAAATTGCATATTGTCAGCAACTTGCTGACCTAAGTCGTTTATCTCTATCAATACAAACGCATTGTTATAATGTTTGGCAATCTTATCTAAGATACTTGGAAAAACAAGAGGTTTAATTTCATTATCTCTATACTTTGCGACTACTTTGTAGGGCGCCGATGTACAATCTATAACAACAAATGCCGAATAATCGTTTGACAACCCTCTTGATACATCAACCGTCATTGTATATATGTGTTTTGGTTTTGGCATCTCATAAACATCTAAACCACCACTTCGTTTAGGGGTTGCTACTGGCATTGTTTTAATTTTAGTTGCAGCAATTAATGTGTCAACACTACCTAAGAACTCACAATTATGAGAAACAACACCATTAGTAATATATAAGTTTTCTTTTTCTACATTTATAGGGTCATATAAAAATATTTTTTCATTAACCAACTCATTATATAATACTTTTTTACTACTTAAATAATCTCCTACTTTTACATTTCTTGCTAATATTTTATCTTTACCAAAAGGGTGGTTAATAGAAGTTTTTATTTCAGTATCATCATCAAAGATAATGTGTTGATAAAGGTTTCTTTCAACCTTTTGAATACCATTAAAATTAGAAAATCCATTTGGACTTAATATTTTTATATTATTTGTATTAGTTCTAAACATTATGCCAACTTTTTTTTTCAACTATTTTTTTTAAACCGTTAGATGTTAGCCCATACTTTGTGTGATAAGTTTTTGAGAACGCTTGTTCATAAGACATTTTTTTACCATTACGCATTACTTTATTAACCTCAAAATTAACTTTAGGGTTTTCATCATAAAACTCTCTAATTTCTTTTACTATTTTTTCATTAAGTTTTGATGAGTGTATTATTCCTTTCCTCTTGGCCGACATTTGTTTAATGGTTTCCTCACTAAAACACCGCTTCACTCCCTTATTCCAAACCTTTCCACCGCCACCTTTTTTCCTACCACCAACACCTTTTCTATCTACTAACCCCATAAAATAACCTTCGCCACCTTTTGTTTTATTCCAACCATTATAAAATGTTTTATGTTTTTCAATATGTTCAATTTCATTAATTGCAGCCTTTTTACCATTATGAAAACAATCTTTAATTGAAAATATATGTGGTGGCTTCTTTCTTCTATGGGTAGATGCTCTTAGATTTTTATTAATAGTTAATCCTACATACTTAACTACATTATCTTGTTCTAGGTGGTAAAGATATATATTCTTCATATAACTATTTATAAGTCCTAAGAACTCACACTCACAGTTTTTTATATAAATCTTCTATTTTTATTTTACCATCTTCTGTTTCAACCATTGTACCACCATCAACACACTCGAACTCGGTCTGAAATTGTGATTCACTTGTATTCTTAATTGTTTCTTCTTTCCATTTTTCATCACGACCTGGTACTGCACTCCAATGAACTTCAAGAGGCACAAAGGTACTTTTTTTATTGACAGCATCCATCCACATTTTATAAAACATATTCATTCCGTGTGGTGTAGATACTATCATTACCTTTGATGATTGTCCAGAAGATATAGTAGGATAAACAGAACTAAAAAATTCTTCAGCGATATTATTAGGCACATAAGCAAACTCATCTAAGAATATAATATTAAAGGTACTTCCTCGAACAGCACTAGAAGATGTACTCGCCGCTACGATTCTACTTCCGTTTTCTAGTTCAAGTGATCCTTTGTTCCAGTTGAGAACGCCTTGTTGCATCCATTTTGGTAGATGTTCGTAAGCTAGTTGCAAACGACCTAACAAATCTCTCGCTGTTGAAGATTTATTTGCTAAGATTGCAACATTTACATTATCATTAAATAAAACATAATGTAAGAGGTAAGAGACAATAATAGTTGACTTTCCACTCTGTCTAGGTAATTTACATATTGTAAACCTATTGTTGTGGAAAGTATCTACCATCTTCCGCTGAAAATCATACATTTGAAAAGGCACAAGACCTTTATCAATCGTAACAATCTTTAAGTAATTTTCTATAAAGTATTTAGGATCTTCTAAACACTTAAGCACTTCTTCAACTTGTTTTTTTGTAAACCTAGAAGGAGTGTGTGCCTTCTTGAGGTTCGGATTTCCGAGATAGGATTTTTGTTCTTCACTCATTTTTAAAATAAACTCTTTATTGATTCAGACAAATCTTTGAAAGATAATCTTTTACCTTTTGCAGCGTCTTTTGCTATTTCAGCTCGAAGTTCATTACCATAATCTGCTTTGTTCATCATTATATACATTTTCTCGCCAAGTAGGTTGCCAGTTTCAAAGTCTGAAGGATAATGAAATCCCGCTTGTACTCTTCCATAACCACATTCATACGCCGCTTTCATTAATTTTTTCTCTAAGTCTGGTCTTTTACCAGCAACATATCTTGCAATTATAACCGATTGAGTTGCATGACCACTAGGATAAGACCTTGTATCATTTGTTTGACTTGGTAATGTATTAAGTCTAGGAAGAACTTCAAATGGTCTTGATCGATTGTAAAGTTTTTTAAAATGCATAATAATCGGAACTGATTCTTTTATAATTTGTGTAAATTCTCCATCATGAAATTCTATATTATTCTGTTCACAAACTTTTCTAATTGCATAGTAAGGTTCTTGATCGTGATTAAGAATAGATTCAACATCTTTTGATGTTCTTTTATTTACAATTTCTTCAACCTTATATGCCTCATCAATGTTATTAGTGGGAGGATCGGGTAAAGTAATTACATCTTGAAGATTTTGTCTAAAGAATATCATTTCTTTCCTTTCAACATTTTTTGTAGTTCGGTTGTTGAACCAACAAATAATGCATTAGTTACATTTTTTGGTCCTGTGTTTGGTACATCTTTTATCTTTTTTAATTTTTCTTGTAAGTCTAAAAGATTTTGTGATACTTCACTTACTGTTTTGATTAGTTGTCCTGCAACTTCATAAGCACGAGGATGTTCTCCTTCTTTTGCTAACGCAAGAATGCCATCAATTGCTTCGTTACCCTTATCAAGTAAATTATAAAGATTTTTTCTACCAGTTTCAAAGTCTATATCTGGATCTTTATTATCTGGTACAACTATATCTTTAATTTTTTCTTTTGGTTTTTCTAATGGCATTACCTCGGCGGTAATACCTAAAACCTCATTCAATGTTTCATCAATCTTACTCATGTTAAAATCCTCTTAATTACTTATCTTCGCCGGTAGCTTCATCATAATTTAAACTATCACTAAAGAAATCTAATGTTTCAGTATATGTATATGTATCATCTTTATCTGCACTTGTTGGGTTCGGTGTGACTGTAACTCTTTCACTTCTTGAAGGCGATTGATCTGCTGTATCAGTATATAAGTCAGCAGATACTTTTTTAATTACAGATGATGTGTTTATTGGTCCATATAAGTAAACTTTTGCAGTAAATGTCATAGTGTATATTATTCTTCTATTAGATGTTAAAGAACCTGTATAACTATCTTCATAATCAACACTATCTAAAATAATAGGTATATCTCTTTTTTGTCCCATAGTGGCATCTTCAATCATAGTGACAGTATAGTCAGGTTGAAAGTAAGGAAGTATTTGTTCTATGATTTGTAAACCATCGTCTGAATTAGACACATAGGCGTTCAAAGTAAACTTTATATCATAAGGTACAGGCATATACTGTGTGTTTAGTTTTGTCGTGTCTGCGTTTGTTGTCACTACAGCAATTTTTTGATTCTTATTTAGCTTTCTAGAAGGGTCGTAACTATATCCAGTAATTTCAAATGACATTCGAGGTAGAGTGATTGCCACAGATGAATCATCACCTGTTAAGTCCGCTTGTGCGTCTAATCTTGCTAAAAACTTTTCTTTAGGTGCATATGATAAAGGTATCTTAATATTCTGTAAAGGATTCCCGCTAGAATCCAATCTCTTAATATTCACATTATTGAATATTGTACCAAACGCAATAACAGTATTACGAATCTTTTTATGATAAAAATGTTCTCCAAACATTAGTATTCGTCAACCTCTCCAAAAGGATTTCTTTCGCTGAAATCTAATATATCATCAGCAGTAGAAGATGTATTTGTGCCAGCAGCTGTTTCAAATATTTGTCCTTGATCTCCTGTTGATTGTGTTGCCATTGTAAAGTCCTCATTGATAATATAATCTATTGCACCAATACTACTTTCTAATACAACTGAACCTACTTCGTTTTCTAAAGTAAATTGGAAGTTCATTGTGTCAGTAGATAATGAATCTTCAACACTATCAATAGTAGCAATACCTGTATCAACTCTTTCTGAACTGTACTCCCATTTAGTACAGGATAACTTGTAAGTAGGTAAAGCACTTTGTTGATAGAAAGGTTGTTCGTGTTCTACAAACTGTATTTCAAAGAATGCTTTTGTTGTAGGGAAATAAACTAAATCACCTTCTTGTGGTCTTTCAGCAACTAAGTCAGAGTTATTACCTACTAAAGATTCCCATCTTAATTTAGAAACAGTAAATGTAATATCATCTCTTAATTCTAAACCAAACTTTTTAATAATCTCTTGCTCACCCATATATCCATCAGTATTGTCCACATACATTTCAATAATGTATGAATCATCAAACGAGCTTGCAGGATCTTCACCAAAGATTGTATCTCTGTTGGCAATTTTTCTCGGCAAATAATAGACATCTTGGCCATATATCTTAAGCTGTTCTATCAGCAAATCCTCATAGAGGTTCTGTTCTGAAGTTGTGCCAGTTGAAAAATATGGATTTATTGGCATTTATTTTTTATCCTTGTTGAAAGTGTGCAGGTTCTTCATAATTACTTCTTATTTCTTCTTCAAGTCTTTGTTGTTCAGCAATTGCCGTAGAAAATAACTCAGGCCCATTAAGTGTAACTCCACCTAACATTGCTGTACCATTAAACTTGGAAAGATTTTGTCCCCATTGTCTTTTAATTAATGCTGTTGTATATCTTTTTAAATAGATATCGTCATACATATCTGTGTATGTTGCAGGGTCTAACCTACGATAAACTTCCATAATCATATATTCACCTGCTGTTATATCAGTTGCCCAATCTTGGTCAATGTATAATCGATTTGAAAGATGATTAAATCTCATTGGTTTCTCACCAACTAAAACATGATCTAAAAAATCTAAATGTTGCATTGTCATTTGATAGTGAACAATACTGGTAGATGAAAAATCGTATAAATCATTTAATCTTAATTGATATCTAACATCAAACATATTTAAGTTTGCTCTATCAGATAAAGGAAATATGTTTACAACAGAAATAACTGTGGACGGAACTATAAGAAAATTGTTACCTTGTTTCCATGCAGTAGTAACTGAATTTGATGTTACAGATTCTGAACTATCAGTTGTCATTCTAGTGACATCAGCTGCTGTTACTTGATATTTTAAGTACATTCTTTCAACACCATCTGTGTGATATTGACAAAAATACTGTACTGCTTCATCTATTCTATCATCAACCTGGTCATCATCAACATTTATGTCGATTACAGGTTTACCCAATGCTCTTAAACAGTATTCTTTTAATGTTGCTTTTGTGTTTGGTACTGCCATATTGTTTCCTTATAATACTATTTATACTTATCCTAATGCAACGGCTTGTGCGATTGCAAAGGCTTTTGATGATTTTGTGTTTGCGAGTGTTGTATTAGCATCTATTTGTGTTTGAATTGAACTAGTTACACCATCTAGATATCCTATTTCAGTTGATGTGACAGCACTTATAGAAACATCACCATTGCTGTCAGACACTAAAGCTCTAGAAACTGTTAAATTTTCCATCTTACTAAATGAAATTGCAGCTGCTGCCTTAATATCAGCATTTACAATATTTGTAATTGTATTGTTATCAGAATCAATAGACTTGTTTGTTAGTGTATCTGATGTATCTTGTAAAACAATAGTACCAGTTGCGTTTGGTAAAGATATCGTTCTATCTGCTGTTGGGTCAATTGTTGTTAAGTTTGTTTCATATGCGTCAGCAGTTGCACCTTCAAACTTAAATGAATTTTGTATTTCAATTGTTGTCGAATCAATTGTCGTTGTTGTGCCTTCTACTGTTAGGTTACCTGTAACTGTTATGTTATTACTACCATCTGCTGTAAGTCCAGTAATTAAAGAACTATTAGGATCAATAAAGTCCATTTTTTCAGTAGAAGCATTATACTTTAATATATAACCATTTGCCTTCGTGGATATATTAACATCATCCATATCCAATATATTAACACTACCACCGCCGCCGATAGTTGACATTTGTATAGATGTAATATTTTTAAAGTTTAAAAATTCTCTAGTGAGTTTTTCTAAAGTATCAATAGACCTTAAACCAGTCATCTTGTCTTTCTCTAACTCATTAGCAACTTTCATCTCACTAATATGAGATTGAACTTTGTTTATGATATCAGGGTCAGATTCTATTTGTTTTGGAGATAAGAAAGTGTGTAGAGCTGCATGACCTAGTTGGCCATACTTTTCTGCAACAACTTTTCTTGCTTCTTCATCAATAAATGTTTCCTCTTTCTTTAGGGGTTTAATATATTTTGCTTCTATTTGTTCTTTTGTTTTTGTTAAATCTAATTTTTCTGGTTTTTTAAGTATAACCTGTTTAACTTCTTCAACAACAGGTTTTATTTTTTCTGGTTCTTTTAAAAGTTTTTTCTTTTTCTTACCATCTGTTGCGGCCATTAGGTCTTCAAACAAACTCTCTAGACCTTTTATCTTTTTTTCTTCTTCTTCAATATTTCTTTCTACAACTTCTTTTTCTCTATCAACATTTTCTAAAAAATTCTCAAAGTTTTTTTCAAACTGCCATTCATTTAACTGTTTGTCAGGATCAATTGATAAATCTATTTTCTTTTCTAAATTACCCTCTAGTCTTGATTCTTGCAATTGTGCAATTCTTTTTTCAATATCTAAATCAATATCAATTTCTACTTGTCCTATCGGTTCATTAATACCATTAATAACACCCACAGGCGTTTCAGTTAGAATACCTGATAAAAAATCAGTTCCTTTTTCAATATCAATATATCTTTGAGTTGAATTATTAACCATACACTATCGAGTTACACTTGGCGTTACGGTAGCTCTTCCTTCAATTCTTCGAGTGATTAGTCCATCACTATTGGTTGTTGTTAAATCCCATACATATCGACCTTCAGTAAGTCCTGAAGTTATAGTATCAGTTAATGCGATTGTGCAGGTACCATCAGTTGCACTTACGGCTGCTGTAGTAAATGATGTGGCACTAGATGATAAATGAGTTTTTCTCAATTTACTAGTGATTGTTTGTCCTGTTAAATCTACTACTGTTCCAGTTGAATCTTTGATTGTTACTGTTTGTGTAAAATCAGCATCTTGGTCAATAGTAATATTTTGTATTGTTGCCATTATTCATTCCTATCCTATTGTATTACTATTTATAATATAGAG
>Ga0222629_1000279_pt1 | contig 18324 bp, 27 predicted proteins | sample AntAcemetagenom1_FD_179847 | JGI IMG/M metagenome (GOLD analysis project Ga0222629, IMG submission 179847) | Saline water microbial communities from Ace Lake, Antarctica - #1 | ecosystem: Environmental > Aquatic > Non-marine Saline and Alkaline > Saline | place: Antarctica: Ace Lake | collected... | reverse complement strand
GTTTTGCTTAGAAGTGAGTGCGGGAAAGTAAAAACATGGCTTACTAGCTGCGTTGATAAAGATACTATAAAGCAGTTGGCTATTGATGAGCTTTTAATAAAAGCCTAAACAAAGCCCAAAGGAGGGCTCATAGTGTTCTGCAATCATTTAACATCTATCAGGAAGATGATGGGCCTAACACAAGTAGAGCTAGGCAGGCGATGCGGCATAAGTGGCGCTCATATATCACAGTACGAATCAGGTAAACGAGATCCCTCATTTGCTAATCTAAAGAAGATCAAAGCAGGTACGGGCTTTAGTTACGATAAATTAATTGATGGGATATAACGGGGAATAATGTGAGCGCAGCAGCAAGATTAGCTTTATTGCTTGCGGTTTTAGAAGCCGAAGAAAGCGACAGCGAGCATGTGATTACTATTGAAGCCCCTGTAGATGGGGGGTGGGAGATTAATATGCGCCTTAAGCCTGAATCATATCGTAATAAACGAACGAGCAAGAAAGGCAGAAACAGAAACCAATATTGGAAACCAACTTAATAACGGGGAATAATATGTACGATAACTACGATAAGCAAGAGCTAGAAAACGGCGATATTCTATTGAAAAAGAAGCCAGTTGATTTGGATTGGAAGCCTGAAATTGAAGATGAACTTTATTATGTTGCCTGCGATGGAGAAATTGAATACGAAGAGTACGCGGCAAGCGAAACTGAAAAAAGAATATTTGAATTTAATGTAGGTTATTCGTCAGAAAAACAGGCCGCTAAAGCAGCAGAATTAATGCGCCGAAGCAACGCCTACATAAGAGCCTGCTTGCTGGTTGATCCAGACTTTGAGCGGGATTGGGATAACCCAAAACAGGATAAATGGTCTATTTATTACTCTCACCAACAACAAACACACCATGCTACTTGTTCAATCATATTGCAGGAACACGGCTCTCACGTTTCAACGCAAGACAAAGCACTCGAAGTAATCAAGCTCCTCGTTAAGTGGGGTGTTAAGTGAATAACAATGAAGAGTTGATAGAAAGGCTAAGGCGTCAGAGAGTTTTTTGTCATCAGAGCGGAAGCAATGCTGTAGCATGGCTGCTATCCGAGGCTATTAAAGCCCTAGAGCAAGACACATGGATAAGCGTAGATGATCGATTGCCTGAATTACACGAAAGGGTTTTTATCCTAACCACAGATTGTGATGGAGTCCTGATAGAAAACATAGCTCACTGGAATGGTGATTTTGGATTTCTAGTCGGCGGGGGTCACAAAGACCCTGACGTTACATTCTGGATGCGCCCACCACCGCCCCCGCCACCCCCGCAAGAGAGCGGTTTGTCCGGGCTGTAGACCACGGTGCTTGGGCCGTGAACCGCGACACGAGTGAGTCTGACTCTTGAAACACCCAATGGGATTGCATTGATCTTTGTAGAGAAATCCAGCCTGACAAAATAACCTCCTTAAAATTGGTCCCTCGGTTTGAAGCAGCCCGAGCGGCAAATCTTGAACGATTAGAAAGGCTCCCAAGGGACCAAATCTAAAAAGGCTATTTATGGTTTCATAGCCACTCTTTTGTTAGCCCCGCTTCAACAGGGATAGTGCTTTAAAAAACGGGAACCTAAACCTGAGCATTCCCACACAAAGTCTGATTACTCACAATAAGTAATACACAACAATCTTACTACTCGGCTTACGACTTGGCAACAATAACTTTAATTACTATAACTCAAAGCCTAATTGAGCCGTTTCTGAATTAAAGCGTTTACATGCCGCCCTGTAATAATCTTCGTCTAACTCCATGCCCACAAAGTCAAAGCCGCCGTAGTGCGCTGCTATGGCGCTAGAGCCTGAACCTAAGTGAGTGTCCAGAATTCTGTCGCCTTCTTTGGCGTAGTTCTTTAGCAACCATTCGTAGAGTTTTACGGGTTTTTGTGTTGGGTGTATTCTGTGTTCTTTACTTTTCATATTCCCTTGTAGCATCCCGCTCCATTGAAATTGAAATTTTCTAACAGCCGTTTTAAATGATGTGTATGCCAGCTCGCAATCAGCAAAATCACTAGCCCCTGTCATTTTGTCCCAAACAATCCAGCAGCTAGAGCCCAGCCCAATATTTTGCATAAAGTGATTGGCCCCCCAAACTATCTGATTTTTACTAACGCGCTGCAGTTCTATAAAATATTGCTTATTAGGCGGGCTTAGATCATCTCCAGCAAAAGGCTTGTAATCCTTGGCTATTGCTAACTTGACCCTACTTTTGTTTGTCTTTCCGCTTTCCCCAATCCCATAAGGCGGATCAACGCAGGCAAGGTTAAAATAATTATCAGGATAGCGAGCCATAACGGACATGCAGTCTTCATTGAAAAACTCTATATTTGGCATAGGGCATCTCCAACCTTTAAATCCGACAAATACTTGCCGCGCACCGGCGTATTGATTGCCTCATCCCGATATGTGCCGCGCATGCTATCAACCCTAAAAAACATGGTTTGCTTAATATCTGAGTTAGGCATATAGCCTATAATTTTTGCATCAAGAGCGACAAGCGCGAATAAGTCACAACTTGTATCAGTATGAAATGATTTATTTCCTTTCCCGCACCTTTTAATATTAAACGCGTAAGTGTTATTATTGTTCACCCTCTGGGGCTTCTGCTTGTGCGTTCTAGTGGTTTTTACTTGAACCTTCAATAGCTTATAGCCGTCATCCATAACAACGTCATACGGTAGCCCCTGCTCTGAGGGGTAGGCTATAAAGCCCTTTGCTATCAAGTCGGCACAAACAAGGTATTCTCCCGCCTTGCCTATCTGCATATCGCTAATTTCTTTCATATGGTTACACTCGTAAGGACTAAGCACTTATTGTATCACACAATCGCAAGCTCAAAAGCGTTATCCTCAAGCCCTTTCATGTATTCCATGCAATCCATGTGCAATAACTCAACAGCCATAATAACCCCCCTTAAAGATATCCTGTTGCACTTAACATTTTCTTTATAAGTTTTAACCGTGAGTACTGGCAGGTCCGCCCCTTTGGCATTGGCGCGGATGTTGTGCTGATTGACGTGAATTCGAGTTTTCATCGTTTCTCCGGATCGTTACGAAGTTCTTTTTCCCATCCGGTCTTAGGGTTTAAGGCGTCATCTGAGTTAAACCCTGTTGGATAGACTACAATTTTTCCGCCCTTGGCCAAGAAAGCGTCAATATCCCGTTGGAGTTGTTGCCCAACGGACTTCTTTTCATCCACTGTGCGTACGGGTGAACGGGGGATGGCGTAGTTAGTCATCATCTTCTTGACTCTCCGCGTCAATTTTCCGTTGTAGGTCGGCTTTACGTTTCTCTTCCGCCTTGTTCTTTTCAAAGATACGCGCCCAGTTCTCCCCGAAAGTTTCTACGGGGATTGACTGCGGGCGTCTTTTGCTGCCTTTGCCTTTGCCGTTATCGGCGCGTGAAAACTTACTCATTAGAAGGGCAAATCCTTATCAAAGTCCCCCAGTGGGGCAGACGTTTTTTCTTGGTAGGGTTCTTTTTCTTTAACCTCAAGGCTCATGTAACTATCGCCGCTCTTGGATGTCTTTATCCATCCAGCGAGTTCCAGCTCTTCGCCTTTGTAGTTCAGCGGGCCGCGGTAGTCGGGCTGGTTGGGCTTGGTCTTCTTCTTGTTGCGGAAGAAAGCGCCGCGGTTCGTGTCATCATATTCTGGCATTGTCGGCAATCTCCATTTCTTCGGCTAAAGCCCTCAAGGCGGCCTTATGTGTTAAATAAGCATTGTCGGAAATCCTGTCTACTTCCTCTGTGACGGCTTCGGCTATCAAGGCGGCCTCACGTGCTAGGTCGTAATGGTTCGTGTGCTTACCGGACTCTACAAGAGCCTGAGCAATCATAAACACGTGGTTGTCAAAGTTATCTTTTAAGGTCATGTTATTCCTCCGAGGAATCATTTTGGTCAGCGAGATATTCATCTCGTTCTCGTTTTCTGTCGAACTCATCGACAAAGTCTTCTTCTAGTGAATCTAAGTAGCGATCTAAATCCGCCATTACGGGGTCTTTTCCCATTTTATACTCCTTGTTAAGGTGGCCCGTGACGTGGGCCAAGCGGCGTGTGCCCGTAAAAAACTAAAAAAATTTAGTTCAAGGAATCTACGTCACAAGCTGCGGGTGTTTAACGAACCTGCCCACCGCCCGCTGGGGCATGCTACGGGAGACCTACCGCTCCCGAAGTTTTAAAGTCTGTTGTCGGTATAAGTATCCAAATATACCATATTCTCCTTGCATCATAGCCCGATGTACTTCAACTAAATGTTCGGCTAATTCTTCCGGGGCCATGGAATTGAGATACATGAGCTGCGGATCGTTGAACATATCGCGCTTAAGTTTATCTAAGTCCATTGTTTTGTCCTGTTCCCACATTCTAATCTTATATAAAACCAAAGCGCAACTTGTTTTTTACATAAACAAAGTATAATCTGTGCGTCTTTAAACCAAGGAGTATAGCATGGCTAAGATGGGACGCCCGGTAAAGTGGCCTCAAGACACGGTAGATCAAATACGGTACGCTAGGTTTGTCGAAAAACGCAAGATAGAGTGGATTGCACTTAAGTTTGGCGTTCCGATAGACACCGTTAGAGATTACATCTACAGAGGTACGCGCAGTGGAACCAGTGAAGATAAATAGGATACACGTCTGCTCTAGGTGCGAAGAGGCTTTTGAGTTAGAACCTTTTTTAGTACGGCTGCTGCAAGAAGAGAACGCTGAAATTGAATCGATCATTTGTTATGACTGCCTTGACGAAATTTTTTTTTCGGAAGAAGGCATCAGCGAAGTTATCCATTGATTAATTCAATGCTCTGCGTGGCGCTGGCAGTGTACTTTGAAGCGCGGAATCAGCCGGCTCAGGGACAAAGCGCGGTCGCTCACGTGGTATTAAACCGCGTGGCGGACCCTCGTTACCCTTCTGACCCGTGTGCCGTGGTCATGGAAGGACCAACCTACGCTAACTCACCAAGCAACCTGCCCGTTCGTCATCGCTGCCAGTTTAGTTTTTTCTGTGATGGTCGCCCGGAGGAAATAACAGACATGGACGCGTGGCGTGAGGCGCGGATGTGGAGTTTATTGGCTATGAATGGCGCGACGGATGACCTGACGTATGGCGCTACCCACTACCACGCGACTTCCGTTTGGCCTTTTTGGGCACCTCATCTGGAGCTGACAGCCTCGATAGAAGATCATGTATTCTATCGAAATCCAAAGCTTCCAATAGCTCCGAGAGTCTTTGTATCTGGAAGATGACCTATTCTGCGTCATCCTCTACTTCAACGAAGCGTCCTGATTCAGGTCCTGGTGCCCCGTCAAAAACTATATTTATTGCGCCCATTATATTTTCCTCAATATTTTAGATTTCTCGCAAAAAAGCCTTTAATTGTTCCATGCTTGCAATCATTCATTGGCATCACCTATAGGGTTAATGACCCTCGCGTCCATCGCCTTTGTTAGTTCGTCAGATATAAGGGCATCGCGCATGGCGTAAACCCCTGTCCAAAACAACTCAGACTCAAAACGGCCTTTTAGCTTACTAGGAACCTTAACTGTCTCTGCTACAGCAACGTAGTTTGGCACTTCTTTTATCGGCTCGCGCGATATGGTTACTGTTTCGGGCTGGAGGTCACACACTGAGCAAAAACCCTTAGTAGTTCCATGCTTGCAATCATTCATTGGCATCACCTATAGGGTTAATCGTCATAAAGATCATACTTTTGACAAATTAGTTCTATTTCAGGGCGGCAACGGAACGTACAGAATTCGCCCTCCCATTTTCCAACAACCTTTATGTATCGCTGCCCTTTTAGAATTTTTGAGCCCTCGCTTCGGGCGGTGTTAATTTCAGCTAAATCCTGTGGCTCGTACTCGTCATCACCAAGCCCCACGTTGCAAATCCAATCCATGCCTTCGCAGTAGTAATCCTTACGTGCAACGGGCTTTGTTTCTACGCTAAAATCCCAACTCATTTTTGATCACCTATAGGGTTAATGTGGGGGGTGTCCCCAGGAGTGGAAGGAAGCTGGGTAATCCTAAGCACCCAAAACCCATCTCTCCGCTCTATCCATTCACCAATCCTTATAGATACACCCGCGTCATCCTCGTCCAACTCTATTATTATCCGTTTACCCAACTTTTTTTGCGCTCGTTTGTTTTTCGGCTTCGTGTTTAACGCCCAAGAGGGCCTGCCACATTTGCAGCTTTTCAACGTCTTCGCTGTTTGCGGCACCCTTGGTTTCTATTTGATTTTCCACAGTCTCTAATGCAACCCGGAAACTTTCTTCTATGGACTTAGACACCTTCTGCTCCTTTCTTTAAAGAAAACACCGCATCTCTTTCGTCTTTCTTGGGCAACTCTGTACGGCTTTTAAAATCTTTAACCTCGTCTGCGATGTAGCGCTTGTCTTTGTCGGACAAGTTGGCGTTCTTCCACGCCTCGTAAACAATACGTAGCTGGCCGCTAATAGTGCGCCCTTCTACGTGGCTAATTACCACAATTTCTTGATAAACGTCCTTGGGAAGCAGGACGCTTTTCCACTTTGATGTATCCATATTACACGCACCTCTGTGTGCGATTATATAAGACTTTATTCGACAATGTCAAAATCTCCCCAGCTAGGGCCTATCTCAATATCGCACTTGTTAGGCACCGATATCTTGATGGCGTTCTGCATCATGACCGCAAGTTCCTTGGCCTGTTCCACCGACTTCACGCTAAACGCCAGTTCGTCATGGACTTGCAGCAAAGGCACCGTTCCGCTCTTGTAAACGTCAACCATGGCCTGCTTTGTCATGTCCGCAGCACTCGACTGGATTAGCCGGTTGAGCGCTTTATAGGTGTAGGCGCGCTTGAGTCTTGTGGTAGGCCCGTAGGCGTTCACAGCGTCCTGATACGACATTGCTTTGTTCATAGCGAACTCATCGGGTTCCCACATATGAAAGCGTGCCTTACGGCCTCCCAGAGAGCGCAGAGAGCCACTAGATCTCTTGTCTTCTAACGATCTTTGTACGCCTTGCATCAGTCCTTTAACAAAAGGCACCCGGGCGTGGTACTGCTTAGTCAGTTCTTTGGCCTCGGGCAGCGTTATATCTAGCTGCTCCGACAGGTTAGTCACCCCCATTCCGTACATCATCGCAAGGTTTATCACCTTGGCCTGTTTACGTGGGATGTCCGCCATCTCCGCTACCATCGTATGGAAGTCCATGTCGGGGTTTTCGTTATAGGCTTCTACAAACTCAGCTACTCCGGGCATATCCATGTTCTTATACTCGGCAAACGCATGCGCGTAATGAACCAAGATCCGTGGTTCCTGCTGCGAGAAGTCTACGGCCGCCCACTGCTCCCCCTCTTCTGGTAGGAATAGCCTGCGGATCATAGGGCCAAGCTCCGGGTCGCGGGCCGGGATCTGTTGTAGGTTAGGGTTGTTCATTGAAAGGCGGCCTGAGACGGCACCTCCGCCCTCTGAGCGTAGCTGATTGATGTGCCCATGCACTCGGCCATCTGTTGCCACAAAGCGCAGGATGGAGTCGATAAACGTGCCTTGTATCTTGTTCAGGTTGCGGGCCTCAACGATCCGTTGCGCGAGTTCCGCGGGGTGATCTTCTAGAAACTTCTTAGTGAAGCTTGGAGACCCTTTCTCGGTTTTGGGATAGGGGATGCTTGCGGCATCAAAAGCCTTGGCTATTGAAGCGCCTGCCCAGATCTCTACCTCTTTGCCGGCTATTTCTTTTATGCGCTTGCGCACAAGCTTCTCGCGCCGCATCAGTTCCTGCTTTGTACGCTCCGCCTGATCCACGTCCACGCGTATTCCGCGCTCAGTCATCTCAACCAGACAGGGAAGCAGGTCGGTCTCTACCGTCCAGATCGCCCACAGGTCTTCTTTGTTAAGGATGTTTCGGAAGTGATCCCACAAATCTAAGGTAATCTCCGCATCGACCTCCGCGTAAGGGCCAACATACATAGCGGGCAACTTCCACATTTCAGCCTTCGGATCCACGCCAAACTCACGAGCAGCCTCGGTCAGCATCTTCTCGGACTTAGTTTTACCAAGGTAGTCGTAGCACAAAGCGTTCAAGCTATAAGAGAAACGGTTCTCGTCAATCAACGCCGCAGTCATCATGGTATCGATGATGCGTCCGTTTACGGTAAACCCCATTCTCCGTATCCACCCAAGGTCGTACTGAGCGTTATGCATGATCTTGTCTGCGGGTGAAGCAAAGATCTTTTGCAGATACTTGTTGATGATGCGCTTGTCCATGTTGCCGCCGCCGGCATGCGCTACGGGGAAGTAACCTTTCCAACCCGCTACAGCAATGGCGTAACCCACGACTTCACCGTTTCCGGTAGCCCAACCCGGCCCCATGGTTTTTATGCCCGGGTCGCGTGTTTCTACGTCAATTGCAATTTCTTTAGCATCAAGGATGCCTTCGGGAAAAGGATGCTCCGGTGGAAGCCAGTCAGACTTTGGGGGGAACATTGCCACCTGTAATCGATTAACCACGGTCGCTTCTCCAAGTTTTCTCTCGAAGAATCGCTTCGGAGAAATGTTTGCACAAGGCGCAGTACCAACCAAGCCTCTCGTTGATTTGTGTATTGACTACAGCAGTAGCTTTCTTGTCGCCGCATTTCTCGCAGGTGTTGTAATACATCGGATCAAAATCTTCTTTTTTCATAAGTCATAGGCTCTTGAAAAATCATCGGGATCTATTAAAAATAGATTTTCTTTTGTTCGGGTAACTCCCACATAGAAAACTCGGTGAAGGTCATCTATCTGAGAATTTCTAATCGCCGCATAAGTAAGGTCGGTTAACAAGACAACGTTATCGGCTTCACCGCCCTTTGTGCCGTGAATCGTGGACAGTTTAATACGGGGAACGGCGTTAAACTTTTCTCCTTTGCGCAGTAGAGCCGTAATATAAAGACGATCGTTCCCGGTAATCTTGTCCATGGCTTCGTGCCATATCAAGCTGTCGTCTACGAGAAGCCCATAATTTTTTTGTAAAAGATCAATGGTAAACAACTGGTCTTCGGGGGCGTCTATTTTCTTCATGCCGCGCGCAATATGCACGTTGTTACCGTACATAAAGCTGTACACAACCTGTGCGGCTTTAAGCGTAATGGGGCGTCCCTTCCGCATTTGTTCCCATGCATTTACCGCAATAGAAAGTCTTTCTGAAATGGACCGTGAGCCGTTGCGTTCGAATAAGTATCCATTAGTCTTTAACTGAGCCGCTACGTCGGAGAGCATGTAGTTAGCCTGAGCCATTATTAGCCACGTGCCCTCATCCATATTTAGTTCGGCTATGTCCGACATCCTCGTTACGGATCCTTCTTCTTCCTTCGGTTTATACTGTTTAGGAAAACGACGGTGGATTCTTTTGGCGATGCCTTCGGCAACCCGGTGTACTGACCGAGGTATACGGTAGGATTGACTAAGCACTTCGCTACCCCCGGGGAGGTTGATGAAATGGTCAACGTCTGCGCCTGCCCACCGGTAGATCGCTTGGTCGTCATCTCCAGCACAATACATTCGTTGTGATTTTTTATCGATGGCATGGGCTATATCCCATTGTAGGGGTGAAAGATCTTGAGCCTCGTCTAAGAAACAAAGTTTAAACTCGGGGCATATACGAGGCGCTTCATGAGCAAACATTTCTAACATGTCGGTGTAATCTAATACCCCGTGGAATTGCTTGTATGAACGGTACGCTTCAGCAATATATTCAACTTCTGGCCAAGACTCCTCGATATTAGTCTGGTTATATTCGCTGCGTAGTTCTGTTTTTTTTAAACGTGCCAGATTGATAACGCCCAATACAGGATGCTCGGCTGCCTTGGTCAACGTGTCCCCAAAGTCATAGTGTGGCCGAGTATGTAATTGTACTTTTATCTTTTTAGACAGGTCGTCGAAATGTTCCTTCGACATCAAGTCCTTGTCTCGAATACCAAGCAGCCGGTATGACAAACTGTGCAGTGTACGAAAGTAAGGCAAGTCTTCTTTTTCATCCAAGTTAAAACGGCGAGCGGCGCGTTCCTTCGCACCGCTTGCGGCCTTTCGGGTGAAAGCTAAGAAACCAATTTCTCTAGGGGACATGCCCCCTTCCAAAGCTTGGTCTACGTAGTTAAGTAGCGTAGTTGTTTTCCCTGTGCCCGGTGGTCCAAAAATTCTAAACATTAGAAAGGAGCCTCTTTATCGCTACCGATGTTTTTTGCCTTTACGGACATGCTACTAACGTCATACGCCGGGATTCCCCAGACTCGGACGCTCTTTCCTGCAACCTTCATGACCGTAGACTGACCGTTTATGTCCCGCAGGCGCTGTGCAATCTTATGGCCTTTGTATTCAAAGAAACGATTCTTGTGCAAGTAAGCCGTGAAATCTTTCAGGCGGAAATACGTACGCCCTTCATCTTCATCTGTATACGGACGCCGCAAGATTATTTCTTCTTTATTCTCGGCTTGCTGCATTACCGTACAAAACTCTTCCAGATGGTCATAGAACTGTCCTGCAAAGCTTGCGTCTTGAGACACTTCAACGATAGCGCCGTCAGTTTCAGACATCTCGGTCAACAACTGGTTTATGCGTCCTTCCCACATCTGCTTACTTACACTGCGCGGCATGAAGTTTAGCTGCTCAACGCAAGATCTCTGGAACGCGGCTTGATTCATCAAAGCCTCTGTATCCATTTCCAGCGGCTGCCCATTGACGTCCATGAACCAGACAGGAGGCGTGCTGTTGTACTTGCGCAGGTTAGCGATAGTCGCACCGGATACCGCAGCTTCAATACCGTACTTACGCGTTTTGCATAAGTCTGCATTGCAGTAATCACAGATGGGTGCATCTTTACATTTGTAAGCGTAATCTTTTTTGCCGAGTTGCTTGGCTACAAGGTTCACTTCGTTCAACGGAAGAGGTGGATCAAAATAACGTGCGTTATACACGAGTATCTCTGACTCCCAAGAGTCTGGAAACGCTTTACGAAGGTAAACGCCTACGTTAAACAAACCATTGTTACGCCCGCCCTCGCTAATCTTCTGCGAGCAAAGAGTCTGCAAACACGGCGGTCCATCCTTTACGATGATGTTAGTTTCTTCTTTAGCTACGGTCAGTGACTGTATCTGATCCGGGTCTTGCGCATATGTTTCGTGAAGCGCAAAGAATTCTTCGATCGTACCGGACTGCCCATCATCTTTAATGACGTAACGAAGTCCCTCCTCTGCATCGTAGTACGGAAGGTTAAGAAAGTTACCCACGTCCCCACGTTCAAGGAAGAGCTTGATTTGCTTAGGAAATATCTCACAACCACCGTAGCCCATCTCGGCTGCAATGTGCTGCAAGGTATCTTGAATTTGTTTAGCGCTAATCCAGTCGGTAGTAAACAGAAAACAATGCGCACCCCCTGACTTGCTGCGGCAAACAACAAGCGGGATCTTCATGCGTCTAATTTTCTCAACTAACTCTAGGTGATCAAGAGGGTACTGATCTATGTCGATGCAGCCCCACTTACAATTATTGTCCTCGTTTATAGGTATGATGCCTATCGCATCACCCTTACCGGAGAGGTGTCCTTCCCAAGTTGCGTCGTTTCTGGGTTGTTTTAGTACCGTAGCTTTACCGGTGTTCTTTCCGTTCTGTGCCTTGCGGTCAATTCGATATGTGCCGTATGCCTGTTGTAGACCGTCGAAAATTCCCGCAAATTTCTTTGCGTTATCTGACATTATTTCACCCGAAAAATAGGGGCGCGAACGCCCCCTTATTGTCTACCAAGGAATATCTTGGTTTTCTGCGGCGGCTTCGTCTGTGTGCTTCACGCTAACCTCGCCTTTAAGAATGCTTTCGGCGAATTTTTTAGCTTGCACGTAAAGAGTCGGGTCAGAGACAACTTTGTCTAAGCTTATTTCCCAACCGTGCCAAGAACCCTTCGAATTTTCTTCCGAAGTAGTCTTGAGGGCATAGACGTGACTAAAGCGCGGTGGCGTAAACGGACCGTTCTTGCCAATCATGCTTCTGCTTTGGACCATAGAGTTCCACTTGCGCGACTTCTTTAACTGCGTTGACTTCATTGCAACCAAGGCAAACTGCGAAGTGCCATCGGGGTTCAGGATGATAACGAAATGCTGATGAGTTTCCTCTAAGTAGCTTCCGTCTCCGCCTGTAACGTATTCCCGGTTGTCGTCTTTACTGCGTTCTGTCGGAGGACGCTTGTCTTCCGGGGTATAGATGTTAACCGGTGCGCCGGAACCTGCGCCACGGGGCATCCATTCTATGAAGCGGCGCTGATATGCGCAAGGTATTACGTTTACGCCATCTTTGCCTTTATACACTTCGCCAGTAACGGTGTTGTATATATCACCGGCTTTGGCATTTTCTAGCTCATCCAGAGTAGGATCCTGTCGGCTAAGAACCTTAAGGAACGGAAGGGCAAGATCGTCTTGTCCTACGTTTTCTAAGCCCACACCGGCGTCTGCTTCGAACATATTCATGTCCACGACGGCTAGTTGAGTAGTAGCTTCAGCTTTTGCTCCGGCTACGGTTACTTCAGCTTTTGCTCCGGCTACGGTTACTTCTGCGTTTTCTTTTACTGCTTCTGCTTTAGTCATAATGATTAACCCTTTTTAATATTAGCTCGTTGACCTACATATGCCCCGAATATATCCATGGGGAACTCGTTACCCGATTCAACCTGATCCCTCACAAACGCTTTAAGAGTTTGTGGGTGGATATCTCTTTTCTGCTCCGGGGAGAACCCGGCTTCCGTAGTAAGTGAGACAAGACTTTCTGCCAGACTTTCTTCGCCACGACCAAACTGACACGTAACAACATTTTTGATAATGTCGTCATAGCCGTTTTCCTTAAGCCAACTAAAGGCTTTGTCGCGGTTATCTACTTTGATATATGCACCGTAGGTAGGTTTAAGCTCTACTTTGGAACCATCATCTAGTTCTATCTTAGAGACGCCTATCTCGTGCAGTAATGCAGGAAGGTCTTCATCGGTAAGTTTCAGCAGGTCTTTCTTAGTTTGCTTAAGGGTGTCCTCAAGTTTTAAGACTTCGTCCTGCTTATTGCGAACAGCTCTTGCAAGCTCTGCAATGGTTGATACGCCGCTGGTATCGAGGGATTCCATAGAGGAAGCTGCGGCTTGATCGGCTTCCATGGTATCGAACAAATTACTCATAATGAGTCTCCTTTCGTGGTTAAAGGACTTTTTAGGCCCTTGCGATGTAAGATATTCTCGCATATAATCTCACATGTCAACTAATTTTGTGGTCGCTATGTATACATTTAAAACAACGCCCTATCAACACCAGCAAGAAGTCTATGACAAATCTTGCGAAGAGAAGTATTACGCCTTGCTTATGGAAATGGGTACAGGCAAATCAAAAGTAGCTATCGACACGATGGGCTATCTATTCGAGAAGAAAGAGATTAACACGGCTTTGGTGATTGCGCCAAAAGGCGTATATGACAACTGGTTCTTGAAAGAAATCCCAGTTCATTTGCCCGAAAGAATCAAAACACTAATGGTTCGATGGCAGCCAAACTTCACTAAAAAGTTTACAGAAGACATAACTAAATTAGCTTTGAGGGAAGAAGACGACGACTCCTTGCACATTCTGGTTATGAACATTGAAGCGTTGTCCACGAAGAAAGGTGCGGCGTCTGCGCTTCGTTATCTGGAGCTTAACCCGGACAATATGGTCATCGTGGACGAAAGCACTACGATAAAGAACCGGGCAGCAAAACGTACCAAGACTGTTATAGATCTTGGCAGAGCCGCTAAATACAGGCGTATTCTGACAGGAAGCCCTATTACCAAGTCGCCCATGGACTTGTTCAGTCAGTGCGCTTTCTTAAGCAGCAAAGCACTTGGGTTCAGCAACTTCTACGCGTTCCAGAGCCGTTATGCGGTATTGCAAAAGCGAACCATGGGACACAGAAGCTTCCAAAAGCTTGTCGGATACAGGCGTCTGGACGAGCTTAGTGAAAAGCTTGAGACCTTTAGTGCGCGCATACTAAAGCGCGATTGTCTGGACCTTCCGGACAAAATCTACATGTCTCGCGTCGTAGAATTGTCAGACGAGCAGGTCTCTGTCTACAACCAAATGAAAGAATTGGCGTTAGCTCAAGTAGCCAATGGAGAGCTTGCAACAACGGCGTCCATCCTTACTCAGCTAATGCGCTTGCAACAAATAGTTTGCGGTCATCTTCGAACAGATGACGGTGAGATACAGGAACTAAAGAATTCTAGGCTTTCTGCTTTGATGGAGATAGCCGAAGAAGTACAGGGTAAGGCCATAATTTGGGCAACGTGGACACACGATATCCAAGCGATAGCTCCGGCCCTGCGCGACCGTTACGGAGACGAAGCAGTCGCAACATACTACGGAGAAACGCCGCAGGAAGAACGGCAGGAGATTGTTACTCGGTTTCAAGATGAGGAATCAGAGTTGCGCTTTTTTGTCGGACAACCTAGAACGGGAGGGTACGGTATTACTCTGACCGCCGCAGACACTATGGTCTACTACTCTAATTCTTACGATTTAGAAATCCGGTTACAGTCAGAAGATCGTGCGCACCGTATCGGGCAAACAAAATCAGTTACGTACATTGATCTTGTGACACCCGATACGACGGACGAGATGATATTAGACGCCCTTCGAAGAAAAATTAACATAGCCAGCACCGTTCTCAATGAAGATTTCGGTGACTGGCTGCGTTAACCACCACTCCTGATTACATCGCTAGTTATATCAAACGGATACATCTGCGCAAATCTTGCCCTACTTTCTGCTGAAGATGCAGCAGGCTGTGGGGCGGGAGCCGCGGGCCGTGGGGCAGGTTGCGGTCTAGCTTGTGCTTGAGGCGTGGGCTGTGGTCTAGGACGCTGCTCAAGGGTAACCGGGTCTCTAGCCAACGGCCGCCGCATAGGCTGATCGAAGTCAGTTCCTCTTGGCTGCATCTGCGCGGTAGGCTCTCCTTCGTAATCAGAGAACTCTAAAGAATCGGTTAACGCACGACCACCCGTGGTCCTTATTACACTTTTTAACCTACCGTATACTTGCGTAGCTTCTCTTTTATTCTTAGTTCGTCTAAGAAGATCCGCCATCTGTTTAGGGTCTTTGGTAGCTTCAGTTATGATGTCCCAAGAACGGCCATACGGTAATTTATTTACTAGGGAATTAAAATAACGCGCACCCGCAGCAGGAGTTTGTATGTCTCCTCCGACCATTCCTAATGCTCTCGTGATTGCCGAGGTTCCCTTAGCACCAATAACTCGGCTTACTAAGCTACTAAGCATAGAGGGGTTGCCTACAACTTCCCGGTCTATTGCGGCGATGTCTCCGCTATCTAACGTTTTTTGAAAACGTTCAGCCGAGTTAAAGAACGAAGTCCAGTTCTTAACTTCGTCGGCCGATACCACTCCACGGCTCTCAAGAACGTTTAATACCGATTGATTTCCGCGAGAGACAGGCCCCATTAAATAGTTACGCAGCTTAACGAAATCTACACCGGCTTCTGTATTTCCTCCAGCGTGACGCCACGCGGAGTCATAAATGGTCTGCTTAAGACCTTCCACCACTTCGGGTTTTTTGGCAGAGTTAGCAAACCTAATAATCCCTACAAGGTTTTTAACTGCGTTTGGTTTAGGCGATTGACCGGGAACGCCAAGCAATCTATCTATTTCTAAAGAAGGTGACTCATCTTTACCTAAGAAAGTTTTAAAAGATCCAATGGCGTCTAACTTGGTGTTAGCTCCGGCTTGTCTTTCTCTAAGACCCGCGAGCATAACTTGAGCTTTAGCCGCGTCTTGAAGGTCTTCAAAAAGCTTAGGAAATTGAGTTTGAAGCAACTCGCCTTGGTTGCGCATAAAGGTGTTTAATGCGTTAACGTTAACTTCACCGGTAGTCGCATTAACAATGTTGCGGTCACGAGCAAGGCGACGCAGGACTACTTCTTCTGCGCCACGCATAGTTCCTTTTAAAGATTCTAATTCAGCTCTTTCGGCTTGCGGTACTTCTCGGATAACAAAGTCTAGTGCGTCATCAAGCTCTTTCATCCGTAGGGACGTGGGAAGACCCGTTGTAGCGCGAAGCTTATCCCCGGCCAACTCAGGTATTAAACGATTGCCACCTTTTGTGTTTTTGGCATACAACGTTCCTCCGAATCCTCGGGTAAATACATCGTTCAGAGACTTGGAGAAAGAGTATGCCGCGTCTAAATTCTTTATTGCATCTAACTGAGCCGGGTTCATGGCCGCAATTTCTTCCGGGGTCATACGGCCCAAGCTGCGCGTTCCAAGATCTTCGCCAGCCGCATTAGCTAGTTTAGAATAGAATCCCGCATCCGAGGCTCTGTTGGAATCGGCGGCACTTTGTCGAGCAAGTTTAAGCACATGCGAACGGAAACCGATCAAGTCTCCGGAAGTTACCTTAACCGCATCGGGTACTTGGTCTGCCGCGTCCATGATTCGTTTTTGAGTAGTGTTTAGTGCCAAGCTTTTCTTAGCCAGTTTTAACGCCGCATTTTTCTGACGGGTCAATGCGGGACGGTTTTCTCGCGCTAAGCCTTGAAATTCACCGCTATCCGCTCGGGCTTCCGCTTGCATCGCCCGAAGTTCATCTTCTAATCTAACCAAATCATCCTGAGTCTGGATATTTCTTAGAGTTTTTACCGTGTCTCCGTCATTACCCAGCGCCTTACCTATGGCCAACTGCAACCTATCGCCGGTTTCATTGACCTGAGACAAGATAGGTAAGGCAGACGATTCAATCTCCGCAATCTCTGCTTGCAGTTTAGCTATTTGATCTATCTGAGCATCATTTACTTCAGGAGCAATGCGCTTAATAAACTGCCTAACAACCGGATCAAAGGTCAAAGCCTTTTCTGGAAGACCCCCGGTCCGTGGGTTTAGCTCATCTAAATAAGCTTTAAGGATATTACCCGCGTCCAACTCTAGGGTCTTGTCTACCTCCCCATAAAGACGCCCTTCGATTTCACGCGCTTTGGTTAGGGCAGTGTTGACCGTGTCAAAAATAGCGTTACCCGCCGCGGCGTATTCTTCGTCGGTAGTGGCCGCGACCCGTGAAGCGCGGTCTAAGGCTCGTACGGTGTATTGATTTAGAAGACCCTCTAGGGCCTTTGTAAATTGATCGTTTTGCATTTTAGACGCAGTGGCTAGGACCGAAGGATCCATGCTATCCATTAATCCGTCAATCATCTTGCTTATTGCGCCGGAACCTTCTCGCGCACGTTTCAGTATAAGAGCCGCGGCTTTTGGGTCACGCTGCATTACAACTTCTTGAAGAGCGCGCAAAAACTCATTGTCTGTTTTTTCCGCAGTGTTATACAACGGAACTTGAGTCTCACCTTCGGCAGCCTGAGTTCTGGCCCTTCCAAAAATAACTCGGTCTTCTTCTGGCAAATCGGAAACTAAGTCGTCTATCAGCTTTTGGAGATCGGGACGCATGTCTTCCGGAGCGTCATCTATTACTTTATTCAAAGACCTAGCTACGCGGTTTAATTCAGCTTCATTACCGCCTCTGAAAGAAGAAATGCCGTTTTTTATCAATTGAGAGCCACGGTTGGCTATAATCGATACGGGGTTAAAAATGCCCGCAGCCAGTTCCGCGGTTAATCTTGCCCCCAATTCTCCGGGAAGAACTGCTTCCGATAGACCTCCTGCGGCGGATATGCCTACTCCCGCAACCGTTTCCGTTGCCAAAGTAGTAAGGGGACGATTTATAGCACCTTCGGCAGCTTTACCGAAAAATCTTTCGGCTTTACCCAAGCCTTTACCCATGACGCGGTTTACCGCCGCCGACATTCCGGGGTTATCTCCCGCTGCCGCAAGAAACTCTCCTGCGCCAAAATTAGGTTTTGAAACCGTACCAACAGAACTTATTCCCGGAGCTACTCTTTCCAACGCAGAAGAACCGACTTTTCTAGCAAGTCCTTTGGCCACAAAAGGAGCGGTTGCCCCGCCTATAAAACCAAACGTTTCACCGGCTACTTGGGCAGGGCGTCTAGATGGGGTTAATTGTCCTTCAATGTCCAGCTCTTCTTTTATCTTTTCTTTTCCGAACTCACCAGCTATCGCACCGGCGGCACCGCCTATTAGTGCGCCACCTAATCCGCCAATCAACTTTGGCCAAGGGCCTCCGGGAAGTTGAAGACCGGCTTTAAATCCTTGCTTTAATCCGATTAATGACGCGGGGGCCGTGGTCACCGCAGTAAGGCCCGCTTCTTCACCGAACGCGCGCAAACGACCAATGTCCCTTACGCCTTCTACGTTGTAGGA
>Ga0222629_1000263_pt1 | contig 19136 bp, 20 predicted proteins | sample AntAcemetagenom1_FD_179847 | JGI IMG/M metagenome (GOLD analysis project Ga0222629, IMG submission 179847) | Saline water microbial communities from Ace Lake, Antarctica - #1 | ecosystem: Environmental > Aquatic > Non-marine Saline and Alkaline > Saline | place: Antarctica: Ace Lake | collected... | reverse complement strand
AACAATATGAATATTCAGCGTGTTGTTCCTTTTGCTTATCCAGAAAAGACAGACATAGTGTTTCAAGCAAAGAGTAGTAGCAGTACTAACGAAGTTGGTATTTTTGCTGAAGGCATTCTGATTGCTAACTAATGTATTTAGAAAAAGTTGTGAAGCCCCGTGCTTCGTTATCGGCAAAGCCAAAACAAATGGCAGCGCTATTGAAAAAGAGAGAACCTAAAATGGACATGACTAAAGCACAGGCAGCTGCCGAAATTAAGCGCATGCGTAAACAAGCTGGAGATGAATCTATTCCTCAAGAGGCACGTAACAAGATGTTAGATCGTGCTAATGAAATTGAACGTATGTTCTATGAAAAAGAAAAAGCAGCTGGTATGGCTAAGGGTGGCGCTGTTAAGAAGAAGCCTGCTATGGCTAAGGGCGGTGCTGTGAAGAAGACAATGTCATATGCCAAAGGTGGTATGGCTATGTGTGGTGCTAGTGTTCCTGCTAGTGGTATGAACAAAGGAAAGAAATAATATTATGGCACTAGGTGTAATTGCAAGAGTACTCCCGTACGTCGCTAAGCTGGCAAAAGAGCTTGCAAAGAAAAAAGGCAGTACAACTAAATTTACGTTGAATGGTTCCGTGATTTACGGTACTATGACTTCATGAATATGACATCTTTGTACCCACCAAGAATCGCGCCACGCATCGCTGAAGTACCTTCAAAATCTTTGAGAGGACCTCCTTCTTCTGTTGCTACTGGTATGGGCAAGAATACTGCCGCTGCCACTGTTGCTGGTGGTGTTGGTATGGCATCCGCTTCTAGAAGTGATACTAAGGACGAAAAAAAGCAAGACCCAGCTGCTGCTATGGGTAGAGTTAAAAAAGTAGGACCTTCTATTGACAATCGTTCTGCAAGGGAAAATCGATCAGCTGTTAGAGCTGCTGATTCTAAAGATGCTTCAATGCCTAGTACACCCAATGTTAAAAAGAAAGAAGCAGTAAAACCTGTAGCAGCCTCCGGTGGTAAGGGTTCTAATGTCTCCGACAGGGGCAAGGCTTTCCGAGCTGCCCGTGCTGCTGGTAAATCAGAGTTTACTTTTGAAGGTAAAAAGTATCATACTCGACAAGCAGGTGAAACCCCTGCTGAGCACAAAGCTAAAATGGTAGGCAACAGTGGCAGTAAGCCACTTAGTAAGTTGCAAAGCCCTACTGAATTTAGAGCCGAAAGAGACAAAGAAGTAGCAAGAAAGAAAGCTGTGCAGGATAAAGCTAAAAAAGAAACAATGAAGAAGAAATAAGCATGGCAAATAAGAACAGGTCTGTAGTGGTGGCAGCGACAACAACGATGGCTACTGCCTATATTGTTCCTTCGTTGTTTAATAGCTACATTAAATCATTATTAATATCTAATAAAATAACTAGCGCTACAGACCTGTCTCTTTCTATCTATAACAAAGCTTTGGACACTACAACTATTTTAATTATAGATTTAGAAATAGCAGCTAACAGTGTAGTACAGATAAGTGATATGATGTATATGGAGCCGGGTGATGCTATTAAAGTTGAAGCTGGTGTTGACGATGCATTAACTGTTTGCATTGTAGTGACAGAAGAATACAAAGGTGGAGTAGTATGACAGGGGTAGCTAATAAAGAATTAAACGAGAAGCAGCTCAAGTTTCTTGAGGTGTTGTTTAATGAGGCTGGTGGCAATCCAGTGAAGGCTAGACAGCTAGCTGGATATAGCGAAGGCTATGGCACTAAGAAAATTATGGATAGCTTGAAAGCTGAAGTGATTGAGGCTACCCAGCTCTACATTGCTATGCATGCACCTAAAGCAGCTATGGCTATGATAGCTGGTATTGATGATCCTACAGAGCTTGGCACTAAAGAAAAGATTAATGCTGCTAAAGATTTGTTAGACAGAGCTGGCTTAGGCAAGACAGATAAAGTACAAATTGAAAGCACTGGGGGTATTATGTTGTTGCCACCTAAAGATGTTAATAGAGACGATGACGAATGAGTAGAGACTTAGGTAAATGGATATTGCCACAACCAATAGCTGAAAATGAATGGATACCTATTCCAAAGATAGGAAGACAAGTACCATTTGGTTACAAGGCAGATGATAATGATGATACAATACTAATACCAGTGGTGTTAGAACTACAAGCATTAGAGATAGCTAAGAAACATTTAAAGCAATATAGCTCAAGGCAAGTGGCTAATTGGTTAACTAAGCAGACAGGTAGAACTATTACTCATGCTGGTTTATTACATAGGATAAAGAGTGAACAGTCCTTCAGACGCAAAGCTACAACTTACCGCAACATTGCCAGAAGGCTCGAAAAAGCCATTGAGCAAGCGCAAAAGTACGAAGCGCGTCTCAGCGCAGACGAAAAAGCAAGCTACACCTTCAAAGACAGCTACAGTCCAATCACCGATAGTAATAGCTGACACGACAGGTAGCGCTGCTTCTTCAGATAGTGCTTTAGATTTTAATGAAGGTGATTACAATATCATCTTTAAGCCTAACCCCGGCCCACAGACAGACTTCTTATCAGCGTCGGAGAAGGAAGTGTTGTACGGTGGAGCTGCTGGTGGGGGTAAAAGCTACGCTATGCTAGCTGACCCACTACGCTACATGACTCATCCACAGTTTTCTGGGTTGTTGTTACGTCATACAACAGAAGAACTACGTGAATTGATATGGAAAAGTCAGGAGATGTACCCAAAGATATTGCCGGGTATAAAATGGAGTGAACGTAAGATGCAATGGGAGCACCCAAGTGGTGCAAAGTTGTGGATGTCCTACCTAGATAGAGACGAAGACGTACTACGTTATCAAGGTTTGTCCTTTTGTTGGATAGGTTTTGATGAGCTTACCCAATGGGGTACACCTTTTGCATGGAACTACATGCGTTCACGCCTACGTTCTACTGCTAGAGACTTGCCAGTGTGCATGAGAGCTTCTACTAACCCCGGTAACAAAGGCCACAGCTGGGTAAAGAAGATGTTTATTGACCCAGCCCCCACTGGTAAATCGTTTTGGGCGACTGATGTAGAGACAAATGAGGTGATGGTCTACCCTAAAGGTCATAGTAAAGAGGGTAAGCCACTGTTTAAGCGTAGGTTTATACCAGCTTTACTGAAAGACAACCCACATTTAGCAGAAACTGGTGACTATGAGACCATGTTGTTGTCTTTACCAGAGGCACAACGTAAGCAATTGCTCGAAGGCAGTTGGGATGTTGCAGAAGGTGCAGCATTCTCTGAGTTTAATAGAGCTATTCACGTAGTAGAGCCATTTGACATCCCTTCTAATTGGACTAAATACAGAGCATGTGACTATGGCTATGGTAGTTACTCAGCTGTGCTGTGGTTTGCTGTAGCTCCTGATGAAAGTATCTACGTATATAGAGAACTATATGTTACTAAGGTGTTGGCAGAGGACTTAGCAGACATGGTATTAGAGCTAGAGAGGAATGAAAGCATACGTTATGGTGTGTTAGATAGCTCTACATGGCATAAACGTGGTGACTTAGGTCCATCCATAGCAGAACGTATGATAGCTAAGAACTGCCGGTGGAGACCTGCCGATAGAAGCAGTGGTAGTAGGGTTGCTGGTAAGAACGAAGTGCATAGACGGCTACAGATTGACCCATTCACTGAAGAACCACGTATGAAAATATTCAATACGTGTACACAACTAATAGCAGACCTACCTGTACTACCTATTGATAAAGCAAATCCAGAAGATATTGATACCAAAGTAAAAAACGATCACACATATGATGCCCTACGATATGGCTTAATGTCACGTCCACGTAGCAGTTTGTTTGATTATGACCCAAACACACATAAGAGTGGTATAACTATTTCAGATAAAACATTTGGCTACTAGTCACACATAAACATTATGGCAAAAAACAAAGACAACACATTCTTAGAAGCACAATCAATGGGTGCTGAAGACATCACTGAGGGTGGTGCAGAACTATTCGCAGCTGATCCACTAATCTCCTTCATTGAAGAAAGATATACACGTTCTAAAGAAAGTAGACGCTTTGATGAAGAGCGTTGGTTGCGTGCTTACAGAAACTATCGTGGCATCTACGGTCCTGATGTTCAGTTCTTAGAAACTGAGAAGAGCCGTGTGTTTATTAAAGTTACTAAAACTAAGACACTAGCAGCGTATGGTCAAATTGTAGAAGTGTTGTTTGCTAATAATAGTTTTCCATTATCTATTGAGCCTACCCAATTACCAGAAGGTGTGGTTGAGCATGTCCATGTTGAAGCTGATCCTAACAAACAAGACAAGCCTGACATGGGTAGCTTGTTTGGTTACAAAGGTGATGGCAAAGACTTAGCACCCGGCTCTACTGTACAGAGTTTGATGGATAAGATTGGTCCATTAAAAGGCTTACTAGGTGAGATGGATGTTAAAGAAGGCCCCGGTGTTACACCAACACAGCTAACCTTTAGTCCTGCAATGGTAGCGGCTAAGAAGATGCAGAAGAAGATTCATGACCAACTAGACGAAGGTGGTGCTAATAAGCAGCTGCGTAACACAGCCTTTGAAGCTGCTTTGTTTGGTACTGGTGTTATGAAAGGCCCATTCGCAGTAGATAAAGAATATCCAAAATGGGAGAAGGGTGGTAAATATTCTCCTATTATTAAGACTATGCCTAAGTCTTCACATGTTAGTGTATGGGATGCTTTCCCTGACCCTGATGCTACACATGCAGAAGACATGCAATATTTCATTGAGCGGCATAAGCTGAGCAAGTCTCAGGTGAGAGCGCTTAAGAAGAGGCCAATGTTCCGTAAGAATGTTATTGATGAAGTTGTGGCTATAGGGCCAAACTACATTAAGGAATATTGGGAAGATGATTTAAAAGACTACACACCCAACTTTGGTGTAGACAGATATGAAGTGTTGGAGTTCTGGGGAGCTATTGACATAGACTTCTTAGAAGAGAATGGTGTTGACATCCCTAAAGAATTAAGCGGTGCTGATGAATTGCAAGCTAACATTTGGTATTGCAATGGTAAGATTATTAGACTTGTTCTAAATCCGTTTAAGCCAGTGAGAATCCCGTACTATATCGTTCCCTACGAAATAAACCCCTACTCTCTATTTGGTGTAGGTATCGCCGAAAACATGGACGATACTCAAACCTTAATGAATGGTTTCATGCGTATGGCAGTGGATAATGCGGTTCTCTCTGGCAACCTTGTGTTTGAGGTTGATGAGACCAACCTTGTCCCCGGTCAAGACCTAACCGTCTATCCCGGTAAAGTTTTCCGTAGACAAGGCGGTGCTCCGGGGCAAGCTTTGTTTGGTACAAAGTTTCCTAACGTATCTAATGAGAACCTTCAGCTGTTTGACAAAGCTCGTGTACTAGCAGATGAAAGCACTGGCCTACCCTCATTTGCACATGGTCAAACAGGTGTGAGCGGTGTGGGTAGAACTTCATCAGGTATTAGCATGTTGATGAATGCTGCTAGCGGTGGCATCAAGACAGTGGTTAAGAACTTCGATGACTACTTGCTGCGTCCTATTGGTGAAGCTTATTTCAGTTTCAACATGCAGTTTGATTATGATGAATCTGCTGCTGGTGATTTAGAAGTTAAAGCACGAGGACTAGAGAGTCTACAGTCTAAAGAGATTAGAAGCCAGCGCTTGATGCAGTTCTTACAAATCGTACAGAATCAGACACTAGCGCCTTTCGCTAAGATGCCTTACATTATTAGAGAGATTGCCAAGAGTTTAGAACTTGATCCAGACTTAGTGTCTAACAATATTGAAGAAGCAGCAAGACAAGCCTTGATTATGCAGAAAACTCAGCCTGAACAAATGACTGGACAACAGCAAGCACCAAATGGTGTACCGGGTGTACAGGATACAGCTGGAACAGGCGGTGGTAATATAGGTGTTGGTATGAGTCCTATTCCGGGTGAGCAAGGATTTAGCGGAAATGAAGGCGGACAAGGCGTTCCAACGGAGATGCAATAATGAGTTTTTATGTATATGTGCATAAAAAGAAAACAACAGGAGAAGTGTTCTATGTTGGAAAAGGTAAAGGTAGCCGAGCTAATTCCAAAACAAATAGAAGTAACTACTGGAAGAGTACTGTAAAAAAACATGGACACATTGTTGAGTATATAGAAGTTGATTTACAAGAGTGGGCTGCTTTTGAAATAGAGAGTAATCTAATTTCACTTTATGGTAGAAAAGATATAGGACTAGGTCCTCTTGTTAATCTTTCAGATGGTGGGGAAGGATCTGCTGGTCATATATGGACTGATGATATGAAGACATGGAGAAGTATAAAAACTAAAGAGTTCATGGCTATCCCAGAAAATAGACAGCACCTATCTAAAATTAAAAGCGGAGTACCTGTTAGCGAAGAGCAGGCTATTAAAAATAAAAAAAATTTAGATGATAATAGAGTGGCAGCTAGAAAAGCTGTTTCAATTTATCTTAAAGGTAAATGGCAGGAGCCAGAGTTTCGATCTGCTATGATTACTAGATCAAAAAGTTTAGTAATGTCTGAAGAAGCTAAAGCTAAAATATCAGTTGCTCACAGTAAGACTATTAAAAGAAGTGATGGTGTGATATACCAATCAGTAGCGGAAGCTGCTAAAGCACTAAATAAAAATCATTCTAAAATATCTATGGCTGCAAATAAAAAAAGAAACACAGCTTATGGTTTTACTTGGGAGTATATTTAAATGAGTTTAAAAACTTTTGTTAACACTCCCGCTATGTGGACAGCTTATCAAGAATATATAGACAAGCTTATAACAGATCAGCATAAAGTGTTAGAGCAATTAAATGATGTAGCTTCTATGCATAGAACACAAGGAGCTATAACAGCTCTTCGTTCTATGAAACAATTAAGAGATAAACTAAATGCAAAACAATGAAATGAATAAGCTCTTCGCTGAAGGCGGTATGATGGATGACAGCGGTGAAGTTGTCAAGGGTGTTGAGGTGCCCACAGGTAGTTTAGCTTCTGAAGTTGCTGATGACATTCCTGCACAGCTTAGTGAAGGTGAGTTTGTCATTCCTGCTGATGTAGTTAGATACATTGGACTAGAGAAGTTGATGGCAATACGTGATAAAGCTAAGCAAGGTTTAAGCCGTATGGAAGAGATGGGTCAGATGGGTAATGCCGATCAAGTAAACAACCCAGATCAAACCTTTGCTGAAGAAGATGGTGAGTATGAAGACGATGATTTCGAAGGCAACATCGATAGCATCATGGCTGAGGTAGGTGGTGATGAAGTTAAAATGGCTGCTGGCGGCTACATGACTGGCACTGATTTAAGCAAAGCTCCTAAGAACAGCGCTATTGATGTACGTTATTTCAAACATCCTGATGGACGAAGGATATACATTACGTATATTAACAACAGACCTATGACAGCTATCCCCGAAGGCTTCACTGAGACTGATGACATTGTTGAGAAGCAAGTTGGTAAAGAAGCTGAAGAGAAAGAAGCAGCTAAGACAGTTGCTCCTGTTGTGCGGGATACTGGTGGTAATGATTTTGATGGAGGTGGCGATCCTTTTGGGGGTAATAACGAGAGTGATAATACTGGTGCTAACCCTTCAACAGGCTCTAGCTCTGGTGCTAGTACTGCAGCTGTAAATACTGGCTTAGGTTTAATGGCTATAGGTCAAAATCCTTTTGCTCAAGCAGTTAGTCCTTTCGGTGCAGCTGCTGCAAATGCAGCTGGTAAAGCTATAGCAGATCAGCAAATAAATGCTATTAATGATAGTTTCTCAGCTTTGTCTAACACACCAGCAGGTATGCAGTCAGTGTCCGATGCTAACGGTAATATATCAACAGTATCTAATAATGCTTCTATAGCCGCTCAGAACATGGCAGAGTTTGGTATAGCAGATGTAGATGCTCCTGATATTAGTAGTTCCGGGGATGTAGGTATAGGTGGCCCTAGTGGTGGCGGTGGTGGTGGCGATGGGGGCTATGGCTCCGGCGAGGTTGGGTACGATGCAGGCGATATGGGGCATGGCGGTGGTGGTGGTGATAGTGGCGGTGGTGGTGGTGGCGGTGGTGGTGGCGGTGGTGATAGTGGCGGCGGTAATGGGACATATATATGTACAGCTTCTTACAATTTATCAATGATTACACCCACTCATTTTAAATCATTGAAGCAGTATGGTATTGGTCTCCGTAAGAACGACCGATACTTAATGAGAGCTTATGATTCTTTTGGTCCTAAGCTTGCCTCTTATGTAGGTAAAAGCGTTATTGTAGATAAAGCAGCTAAGTTTTTAACCGATTATTATAAAGCAGTGCAAATTGGAGATACTTTAGCAACAAAACAAAAAGCATTTTCTTATGTTTCAGACTACATCTTAAGACCAACTTATCGTATAATTGGTTGGGTGCTAATAAAAATTGTAGACAAGAAATGAATATATTTGAAAGTAATCTAATCAAAGTTAAAGGAATATTCTTAGTAAATCTTCTTTTATCTTTGGCATACATATCAGTGTATGGTATATCCATAACACAGGCTATGTATAGTTTTGCCGTGTTCTTTGTAATGAATTGTTTAGGAATAACAATAACCTATCATCGTTACTATTCACATAATTCTTTTAGCTTTAAAAATAAAACTATTAAAATATTGTGTGTTTTATCTGGCATGCTTTCTTGTTCAGGCTCTGTATTGGGCTGGGTTGGTATCCATCGCTCCCACCATAAACACTCTGACACAGAGCATGACCCTCATCAAGCAGCGCGAGGTATTATATCTATGGTTAGCATAGACTATAAGTATGCCCCCTCTTCTAAAATGTTGGTTGATCTTTTAAAGAGTAAGTTTATTCTGTTCACTCATCGATACTACTTTGCTTTTGCTTTTGTCTACTGCTTAGTTTTATACGCTTTGTTTGGATTGGAGGGATTAGTATTTGGCTTTTCTTTACCTGCCTTTGCTACTTTATTCTCAGAAGGGTTTACAAATTATATCAATCATAAAAACAACAACAAGCATGAAGCAACTAATGTCTGGTGGATGAACTTCTTCAGCTTTGGGGATGGGTGGCATAAGAATCATCATGATAATCCTAAATCTTTTACTACATCTAACAAGTGGTATGAGATAGATTTATCTGGAATTGTTATAAAATATATAGTAGGAAAGATTTAATTATGAATGAACAAGAATTATTAGCTTCTTTGCAGGCTGAGATTAAAAATAGATTTATGCAGTTAACAGATAATGAAAAGGATATTATTCGTTCTGGCTCTAACACAGAATATGCTATCCTACTTAGGAGAGTAATGGGAGACAAAGTCTTAGGCGGCCTTAAGACAGCAGCTCCTGTTAAAAAGACAGGACTGGGAGCAAGGTAACTGTCTGTATTAATGGCTACCTAATTCCCCTGTGGTATAATATTCACAGGCTACTGTTAGCCCCAACATAAAGGTAAATATGTCAGAAGTAATTGAACAGAAAACAGCTATGGCGTTTGGTCGTCGTAATACAAACGATGAACGTATTAAACAAGAAGAAGCTGAACTAGCTGAGCTTAATAATAAAGCATCAGAAGAAGAGAACAAAGAACCTACTGAAGCTGAGCCTACATCTGCTGAAGAGAAAACGTTTAAGAAACGCTATGGTGATCTTCGCCGTCACTCTCAACAGAAAGAAGCAGACCTACAGAAACAGCTGGATGGAATTAAAACACAGCTAAATGCTGCTACTAAGCAACAATTCAAACTGCCTAAGACTGAAGAAGAGCTGACAGCTTGGGCTAATGAATATCCAGATGTTTATAAGATTGTGCAAACAATTGCAGCTAAGCAAGTTGGTGAGCGAGCTACAGAGTTTGAAGAGCGTTTCAAGAAACTAGACGAACGTGAAAAGCTATCAGCGCGTGATAAGGCTGAGACAGAACTGCTACAAGCTCACCCAGATTTTGGTGCCATCCGTGATGATGACTCCTTCCATGAGTGGGTAGAAGAGCAACCTAAATATATCCAAGATGCTCTATACAATAATGATACAGATTCTAAAGCAGCTTCTCGTGCTATTGATCTTTATAAAGCTGACAAAGGTATTTCAACGGCTAAGAAGAAAGACACCAGCAGAGAAGCAGCGATGAATGTAGGCATTGGTCGTGAGCGTACTAAGCCATCCTCTACAGGTAAAGAAGGCATGTTGTACGAATCAGAAGTTGAGCGTATGTCTTCTAAGGAATATGAGACACGAGCAGCAGAAATTCAAGCAGCTATGCAAGCGGGTAAGTTTGTATATGATGTTAGTGGTAGTGCTCGTTAATTTGTGATATAACTTAACCACGATGAACGAAGTAGCTCTTCTAGTAGTCGTGGTTATTTAGCTGCCGCTGTCATCAGCCAACCAGCACATTCAAATGATAGAAACAAATATTGTTTCTTAGTAACGCAAACAAATAGTTAACAGACTAACCCTAGATAGTTAGCCTGTATAAAGAAGAACTCTAGAACTCTTCTTTATACACACCTAATAAAGCTGGCCTCTGTGGACATGTGGAGCGTATTTATGTATATGCCATACACCCACTTTTAGGAGAATTAAAATGGCTTTCAGTTCAGCAGTAGGTTATGGAAACCTACCCAACGGTAATTTTTCCCCAGTTATATATTCGAAGAACGTACAATTAGCGTTTAGAAAAGCTTCAACAGTTGAAGCAATTACCAACAATGATTACTTTGGTGAAATCACCAACATGGGCGATTCAGTAAGGATCATCAAGGAACCGGAAGTGAGTGTAAAAGCTTACAACCGTGGTACTCAAGTGACCGCACAAGACTTGCAAGACGCAGACTTCACCTTGGTCGTTGACCAAGCTAACTACTACGCCTTCAAGATTGACGACATCGAAGTAGCTCACTCACATGTAAACTTCATGCAATTGGCTTCTGACCGCGCTGCTTACCGCTTGCGTGACCAGTATGACCAAGACGTGTTGGGTTACTTGACTGGCTTCCAACAGTCTGCCAAGCATGGCGCTGCTGACACCGCTCGTACCGCTCCTGCTGGTACTAAGGCAGTGGCTACCGCTGGTGCTGACGAACTGTTGTCTTCAATGAAGCTGATCAAAGGTTCCTTCGGTAACATCTCTACAGCTTCTGCTGGTGACCACTCTATCCCAGTGGCTCCACGTTTGCCCGGTGCTACCGCTTTGCCTACAGCTACTGCTTCACCTTTGATGGTTATTGCTCGCATGAGCCGTCTATTGGACCAGCAGTTTGTTGACACCCAAGGTCGTTGGTTGGTCGTTGACCCAGTGTTCATTGAAATGCTGAAAGACGAAGACAGCCGTTTGTTGAACAGCGACTTCGGTGGCTCAGGTCTGCAAAATGGTTTGGTTATTAACAACCTGCATGGCTTTAAAGTTTATGTGTCTAACAACCTACCACAGGTTGGCACTGGTTCTGGTACCGCTGGTACTACTAACCAGAATGCTAACTACGGTGTTATCGTTGCTGGTCACGAGTCTTCTGTTGCCTCTGCACAGCAAGTTGCTAAGACTGAGAGCTACCGTGATCCCGACAGCTTTGCTGACGTTGTTCGTGGTATGCACCTTTACGGTCGTAAGATCTTGAAGCCTGAAGCAATTGTAACTGCTAAGTTCAACGCAGCGTAATGTAACGGAGGGGCTTAATTGTCCCTCCTCTTTAAAGGAAAATTAAAATGGCTACTGTTACCTCTCTAGTCCGCGCCGTTGGTGGTGTGGGCAATCCTAGTCGCAAAGCTTACCTCGTAGAAAAAGAAGTAGATTTTGCTGCTGCCGCTGTTGCTAAAGGCTCTTCTTTAGCTTCTTCTGATATTATCGAAACAATCTCTGTACCTGCTGGTACTATGGTTATGAATGCTGGTATTCAAGTTGTTGCTGTTGCCGCTGGTGGTACTGGCACCACTTTGGACCTAGGCGTTACTGGCGTTGATGCTGACGTATTTGTTGACGGCTTCACCTTTGATGGTGCTGTTGCTGGCGTTTATGCACAGAACGCTGCTGCATTCCAGCCTGTGGTTGTAGGTGCTGCTGACACTGTTGATGTTCTTATTCAAGCTGGTTCTACCATTGCTACCTCTGGTACTGTGCGTGTATGGGCTTTACTGATGGACGTTAGCGCTGTGGGCGACACTGAAGCTGCTGAAGCTGACCGCGACCAACTGGCTTAATTGCCTATAAAGGAGAGTTGCTGTAATGGCAGCTTTCCTTTTTTATTTCTTATAATTATGTCCACATATATTTCTTTAACAAATGAACTGCTAAGACGACTAGGCGAAGTTGTTATGGACTCCACAGAGTTTGATAACGCACGTAATGTGCAGGCACTAGCTAAGAACTCTATCAATTCATCTATTAGAGAAGTGTTACATTCTGCACAGGAATGGCCTTTCACTTTACAAACCTACACACAGACACTAACTATAGGTGATAGCACTTATCAATTACCTGCTGATACTTCTAGTGTTGATTGGGAAAGCTTCTACTTAAAGAAGTTTAATGACAGCACAAGAGCTTCTGCCTTGCCTGCTATTAGTTACAGTAATTACTTGTCTAGGTTTAGACCACGAGATGATAATGCTGGTGCTGATGGTTATTCTATACCTACATACATATTTCAAACACAAGATTTTAAATATGGTGTTACACCAATACCAAACGAAGCTTACGAGATTGAATATAAATACTGGTCATTCCCTGCTGAGTTGGTAGACAAGGATGATGTCTGCATTATTCCAGAAAGATTTTCTAATGTAGTTTTAGATGGTGCTATGGTGTACATGATGATCTATCGTTCTAACGAACAGAGCGCTGCTTTGCATAAAGATAGGTTTGATTTAGGTATCAAAGGCATGAGACGTGTATTGATGGATGATTCTACTTCTGTAGTATCTTCTATGATTACAAGAACTAGTTCCACCTCTGGATCTAGAGTAGCTTAATGGCAGATCGTATAAATTCTTTTAAGGTTGTTTCTATTGGTGGCCTTAATACAAACAAGGATGTGTTAACACAGGGTGAAATTGAGCCCGGTGCTGCTTATTCTTTAATCAATTATGAGCCCTCCACTAGTGGTGGCTATCGCCGTCTTAGCGGCTACTCCAACGACTATGGCACTGTACCGGGCGCTGGCTCTGTGCTTGGTGTGATGGTGGCTGAGTTCATTAACGATGGTGTGTTTGCCTGTCGTAAAGCAGCGCCTGAATCTGGTACAGCTTACTTTCACAAGTGGGTAAACTCAACATCATCTTGGACAGCTATTACTACTCCTGTTGATGTGACAATGGTAGGTGTTAAGAAGGTAAGATTTATTAAGTATAACTGGTTTGGTGATAAGATATTACTAACTGATGGTATCAATCCTGCTGCTGTATATGATGGTACAACTTACACACAAGTAACACATGCTAATGCTCCATCTGCTCCTAAGTATGCTGCTGCCTACAATAGTCACATCTTCTTAGCTGGTGATCCTTCAGAGCCTTCTAACCTCTACTTCTCTTCTCCACTAAATGACTTAGACTATAATCCAGCTAACGGAGCTGGTGTAATTAACGTAGGCTTTGATATTGTACAAGTTAAGCAATTCCGAAATGTATTATACATATTTGGTAAGAGTTCTATCAAAAGTCTAACAGGCACAAACATTGCAGACTTTAATGTTTCTGAAGTGACTACTAATTTAGGTTGTGTTGTTCCTGATAGTGTTATTGAGATAGGTGGTAACTTATTGTTTCTTGGGCCAGATGGTTTTAGACCTATAGCAGGTACATCTAACATAGGCGATGTGCAGCTTGAAACAGTTTCTAAGAGTATTCAATTTACAATTAATGCCATCTTACAAGAACTTATTGCTGAAGACATTGATGTTGAAACCTTAAGCAGTGTTGTTGTTCGTAAGAAATCACAGTTTCGTTTCTTCATTCCTAATGAGGGAAGCTTTGGCATCTTAGGTGGCCTTAGAGAAAACGGTGGCTCTATTGGTTTTGAGTTTAGTCAGATATTTGGTATTCCAGCAACATGCGCTGCTAGTGGATACGTAGGTACTAACGAGATTGTTCTACATGGTGATGCTACAGGTAAGGTTCATTTACAAGAAAGTGGAACATCATTTGATGGAGATGAAATATTATCTGTCTATCAAACTCCCTACTTCTACTTTGAAGACCCTACCGTTCGTAAGAATTTCTACAACGTCACCACCTTCCTACGTAGTGAAGGCGCTAGCACAATTGCTTTAGCAGCTTCATACGACTTTGATGACTCAGTTAATGTGTTTAATCCTTCTAACTATGATATAACAACAGAAGGTGCAGCAGCTTATTATAACGAGGCTGTATATGATGCTAATGCTATTTATAATGGTAATCCTTCACCAGTAGAGAAAACGGCTATTTCTGGTTCAGGTTTTTCCATCGCTTTCAAATACGTGACTAACGATACCAATGCTAGTCATAGTATTCAGGGCTTAGTCCTGAACTACGCAACTAATGATAGGAGATAACCTTGGCTGGATATGTAAGACAATCTGCTGCTGACATCGTACCAACCGCTGTTGTACGTGCAGCACCAATAAATAATGAACTGAACGCTCTTCGTGATGCATTCGTACACGCTACAGGTCACAAGCATGATGGAACTGCTGCTGAAGGACACTTTGTTCCTGTCGTAGCTGACTTCGATGGTAAGAACAAAATTGCTGTAGACACTACTAACAACCGCCACGGTGTGTTTGTTGAAGTGGGTGGCACATCTACTGAGCAACTGCGCTTTCAAGACGGTGCCATTGTTCCTGTCACAGACAATGACATAGACTTAGGCACAGCCTCCTTAGAGTTTAAAGACTTATACATTGATGGTACAGCTAACATCGACAGCCTTGTTGCTGACACTGCTGACATCAACGCAGGTACAATTGATAACACTGTCATCGGTGCGTCAACTGCTGTTGCTGCCACTGTTACTGCACTAACCGCTACAGGCAACGCTGCCATAGGCGGCACTCTTGCGGTCACTGGTAACACTTCCTTGAATGGCAACGTTGCTGTTGGTGATGCTACCAGCGACACAGTTTCTGTTGCTGCTCGTATCACCACTGGCCTCATTCCTAACAATGACAATGCTTTCGACTTAGGCAATGCAGCATTGGAATGGAAAGACTTGTTCATTGATGGCACAGCCAACGTAGACAGTTTGCAGGTGGACGAGAACGCCATTGTTACAGGTAACACCAACATCGGTGGCACTCTAGCTGTTACAGGACAAGCTACACTTGCTAACATCAATGCCACAGGCGGTGTCATCAACAACACAGTTATTGGTGGTTCTACACCTGTTGCCATCACTGGTACAACTGTCACAGCCAACACAGGCTTTGTAGGCAATGTTACAGGTAATGTCACAGGCAACCTAACAGGTAATGTCACAGCTTCTAGCGGTGGCTCCACCTTCAACAACGTTACAGTTAATGGCACCATTGATGTGACCAACACTGTCATTGCTAACGTTGCGTCCCCTGTGTTGAACACTGATGCTGCAACGAAGGGCTATGTTGACACAACCGTCAATGCTTTGATTGATGCTGCACCGGGCACTCTTGATACATTGAATGAGCTTGCTGCTGCTCTTGGTGATGATCCAAACTTTGCAACAACCGTTACAACTCAGTTGGCTGGTAAGCTTAGCTTAACTGGTGGCACGATGACAGGTGCCATTGCTATGAGTAGCAACAAGATTACAGGGTTGGGTACACCTACTACTGGTACAGACGCTGTCACTAAAGCCTACACCGATACATTGTTTGGTGACACAGCAGATGCTGCTGACAGTGCTGCTGCTGCCGCTGCCTCAGCCGCTGCTGCTGAAGACAGTTATGACAGCTTTGATGATCGTTATCTTGGAGCTAAAAGTTCATCTCCTACATTGGACAATGACGGCAACGCTCTGCTAACAGGCGCTCTCTATTTCGACACCACGTCCGAGAAGATGAAGGTGTACACAGGCACATCATGGGTTGATGCTGGCTCTGCTGTTAATGGCACTGCTGAGCGTTATGTCTACACAGCTACAGCTTCACAGACCACATTTGTTGCTACATACGATGTAGGCTTTGTAGATGTTTATTTGAACGGTGTTAAACAAGTTGCTGGTACAGACTTCACAGCCTCTAGCGGTACAAACATTGTGCTGGCTGTTGGCGCTACAGCAGGTGACATTGTTGACATTGTTGCCTACGGCGCTTTCAATTTAGCTAACACATACACACAGGCCGCTGCTGATGCTAAGTTTGCACAGGTTGCTAACAACTTGTCAGATTTGGCTAATGCTTCTACCGCAAGAGTTAACTTGGGTGTTGCCATTGGAAGTGATGTACAAGCCTATGATGCCACCATTGTTGTTGATGCCGACATTGGTGTTAATGTACAAGCCTACGATAGCAATTTAACTTCTTTCGTAAGCACGTTTACATTACCGACTACAGACGGGTCAGATAACCAGTTATTAAAAACAAATGGTAGTGGCACGTTATCGTTTGTAACACCAGCTCCGGGTGCGGGTGTGGCTACAGCGACAGCTTCAGGTGCTTTGGCTAATGGTGACTTAGTTGTTGTCAACGCTGATGGCACTGTAAGTGTTGTGGCTGGGTCATCTGTAACTCAAGATATAGGCACTGCTGTTGTATTTGAAAGCGCTACTAGTAACTACATGTCAGCAACATATGACTCTACTGAACAGAAGATAATTATTGCTTATCAGGATGGTGCTAACTCTAGCTATGGTACAGCGGTTGTAGGAACTGTAAGTGGTACATCAATTAGCTTCGGCACTGCTGTTGTGTTTGAAAGCGCTTATAGTCTCTACATATCAGCAACATATGATGCTAACGCCCAGAAGGTAGTTATTGCTTATCAGGATTATGTTAACTCTAGCTATGGCACAGCGATTGTAGGTACTGTAAGCGGCACATCGATTAGCTTCGGCACTGCTGTAGTATTTGAAAGCGCTAATAGTTCCTACATATCAGCAGTATATGATGCTAATGCACAGAAAGTAGTTATTGCTTATAGGGATTATGGTAACTCTAGCTATGGTACAGCGATTGTAGGGACTGTAAGTGGTACAAGCATATCGTTTGGCACTGCTGTTGTATTTGAGAGCGCTAGTAGTACCTACATGTCAGCAACATATGACTCTAACTCCCAAAAGGTAGTTATTGCTTATCAGGATGGTGGTAACTCTAGTTATGGCACTGCTATTGTAGGAACTGTAAGTGGTACAAGCATATCGTTCGGCACTGCTGTTGTATTTGAAAGCGCTAATAGTTACGCCATATCAGCAACATATGACTCTAACGCCCAGAAGGTTGTTATTGCTTATACGGATGTTGGTAACTCTTATTATGGTACAGCTATTGTAGGGACTGTGAGCGGCACATCGATTAGCTTTGGCACTGCTGTTGTATTCGAAAGCGCTACTAGTGACGAAATATCAGCAACATATGATGCTAACGCCCAAAAGGTAGTTATTGCTTATAGGGATGTTGGTAACTCTAGCTATGGTACAGCGATTGTAGGTACTGTATCTGGTACATCAATTAGCTTCGGCACTGCTGTTGTATTTGAAAGCGCTAATAGTTACGCCATATCAGCAACATATGACTCTAATGCCCGAAAGGTAGTTATTGCTTATGCGGATAATGGTAACTCTAGTTATGGAACAAGCGTGGTATTTCAAAATGCTTCCGTTTCTACAAACCTAACAGCTACGAACTACATTGGTATTTCTGATGCAATTTATTCCGACACAGCGACAGCAACTATTCAAACCGTAGGCTCTGTAGATGACGCACAATCTAGCCTTACAGCAGGTACAGCATACTACGTACAACTAGACGGTACATTAGCAACGACAGCCGACACTATATCAGTCCTAGCCGGTACAGCACTTTCAGCAACTAAATTAATCATCAAGGGATAACATGAAAACACTAACCAACACAGATAACGTCAGCATCTACATCTTCGAGGATGAGGAAGTGCTAGACATTACATCTTCCAACATCACGGTAGGTGTCCCTGCTAAGTTCATCATTAGCGACTGTAATAGCACCAACACAACCTTACACTCTGGCGTTACATCTCCCGAAGAGTGGGTGGGTCATAAGTACACCTATGATGGTGCTTGGGCTGCGGTAGAAGGTTGGGTGTCACCTACTCAAGAAGGCCAACCATGAGTAAAGCACGTACACTAGCGTCCACAGTATCAACTGGCGCAGTATTAGCAGACGGCACAATTGATGCCTCTGAGATTGGTAGTTTGACACTGCCCTCTGGTGGTGACATTGTTGGCACTACATCAGGGCAGACGTTAACTAATAAAACATTAACCTACGCCGACAACACACTGACTGGTGTGCAAGCTGCGTTAGTTTCAGGTACATCTATTAAAACTGTTAACAGTGTTTCATTGTTAGGAAGCGGAAATATTGACACACCAGAGACTAACCCTGCTGGATCTACCGGTCAAGTTCAGTACAACAATGCTGGAGCCTTTGGTGCTGTAGCTAGTGGTACAACGGGTCAGGTGTTAATATCTGCTGGTGCGGGTACAGCTCCTTTGTGGGTAACTCCTGCAAGTGGTGGTGCTCAAGCCTTTGTAACTCAGTCCACTGGAGGAAACCAGCCACCCGGCGCGTTTTCACCTTCAGATTCTTTCGCACTTATTTAAGGAAAAACCATGTCAACTTCAGCACAGTACGCCTCGATCCCAAAGGTCGGTTCGGCGCTTTTAACCACAGCAGATACTTCGCTAACTGCACCTTCTACAGTAGGCACAGTGCTTACAGCTGGTACTTCCGGCTCACGTATTGACTACATCGAATTGCAGGGTGTTGCAACCACATCAGCAGGTTTAATTAACTTGTTTATCCACGATGGTACTAGTTACTTTTTGTGGCAACAAGTTCCAGTTCAGGCTATTACAAGCAGCACCACAGCACCCGCTTGGTCTGTGAGTTTATCAAGTAACAACAATGCAAACATTATGCCATTGTCAATTCCAACTGGTTATTCACTTCGTGCCACTGCGTCAGTATCACAAACAGG
>Ga0222629_1000261_pt1 | contig 19208 bp, 17 predicted proteins | sample AntAcemetagenom1_FD_179847 | JGI IMG/M metagenome (GOLD analysis project Ga0222629, IMG submission 179847) | Saline water microbial communities from Ace Lake, Antarctica - #1 | ecosystem: Environmental > Aquatic > Non-marine Saline and Alkaline > Saline | place: Antarctica: Ace Lake | collected... | reverse complement strand
TCGTGTAATTTTACCTCAATCGCTTCGATGCGACCTAAGTAGTGCCCGCTCCCAGCATAACGCTTGGTGTGTACCCAATCCCCTTCCTTCAGCTCTTCTCGCCACCGCTGCAAAAGGCCCACCACGGCGTCTCGCCCCGCCCCACACGCCACGCAACGGCTCGACTGCATTTGAGCAACAGTTTTGAAGTGTTTCTTGGCGCACACCGTGCATTGCCACGGCAAACCCCGAAACGTGCGCTCGTTGGCCGCGTCTTTCGCAGCCTACGTATATACATCAGTGGGAGCAAGTTGCAAAGAAGTAAAAAAAGAAGTGAAAATGCAGCATGTGAAGTGAAAAAAAAAAATAGAATTGTATTAGCATAGGATAAACAAAGACATCTCGCAAATTATCCATCTCGTTCGTTGTTTACTATCTACGAGAAGTATGAAAATAGTAACAACTTAGAAATCCAACCTTTTCTTTGGCTCTCTCCGCTTGCCCGCCTTCCCGCATCCATTGTTTCAGCACTGTCTGCGTCAAGTCTTTCGCTCTTGCCACGTTCGGATCACTGTTGCGCCGCCGCGGTACTCCTTTCCCATCGATGTTGCCGTTGTTGTTGACGGCCTTGTTGCTGAGGTCTCCTAGGGGGAGCAGAGGCATGGGCGCGATTTTGTGCTCGGTCGTGGAGGTAGAGTTGCCATTACGAAGCGCTCCAAGATCGTTCGACTGAGCCAGCGTCGCAGTAGCGCTGCTGCCAGCGACCATGACAATGTCTCCCGCGAACGCAGCAGCTGCCTTGGCTTTCGCTTTGGTTGCTGCTGCTGTTTCCATTTCCGACGCCACCAGGTCCTTGTGGTCGAACGAGCGTCTTCTCGTGGGCACTTGGCTGCGGAAATGCTTCATGACTTTGGCCCAAGTACGCAGCTTGCGCCACCTCAGCGCTGCTTCGTTGGAGGTGGGAGGCGCACCCAAAAGCTCGGGCAACGACAGCGCACTTGCGGGGTTTCCACCGTCGTCGAGGCCTTCGTCTATTCTTTGACTCGTGCCCTCGATATGGTTGCCACCGGCACCGTTGTTGCCATCTCCTCCTGAGTCACCGCCAGCGCTGTTAATGCTGCTGCGCCGTGAAGAATCCTCAAGCATGCCCCTATTGCCGCCACTGCCGATAGAGCCTTCCTTCTTTCCACCATCGTCGACTCCAATAGGTTTCGGCAATGGCTGGCCATCGCGCCGCAACGGCTCGCTGAACGCTCGGACCGCGCGCGTAAAATTGCGGATTTTGTTCCAGCGCGAGCTGGCGAGTGAAGAAGAGCCGCGCCCACATTGCCTGTTGCTGCTGCTGTCTTCAGCTTTATTGCCGAAGTCCATCGAATCCAAGGTTTCGGCAGCTGAGGACTGGAGCGACATCAGCGCTGCTCCTGACTGGCGGCTGCCCACGCCACTGCCGGCACGGCCTTTGTTCATGCCAATGGATTGAACTGCATCGTTTCGCTTCTTCAATGTTGTCATATTTTCTGCTATAGCAGGGTCATTAGGCTTGACACCTGCGGATGTTGTGTTGATGCCTTTCTCAATGACAGCGTCATTAGCACCGTTGCCGCGATCCACGGGCACGTTTCCTTGAGAGGGCACAGAGCTTGCATTTTCTGATTGCGACAGGTTTGACTGAATTTTACCTTGTGCACCGCCCTCAGATTGCCTTTTCTCGTTGACAATCGGAATCGCCTCTTCTGGAGATTTCCCAATTGCTGGTAAAGTTGTTCCATTCACACTGTCATCGGCCACAGAAAGCGCAGAGCTAGCTAGCAAATCAGGCGGCGATACAAGATTGCCCAAACTGCCCTCGTCTACATCGTGCTTTGAAACGGAGGAGCTAGGAGTTATTGCTTCAATCCCATTGTTTATTCCGTCGGGAAAGTGTTTTTTCTCAAGAGCTGTTGATATGAACGTTAGAGCTTTGTTTCCAGGAGCCCTCGTAGCGCGCCTCGAGTTACTGGCGTGAACGCGCGCGTTGCGGCGCATTTGCTACAAATGTTCTATGATCCTAAGACGAATGTACTCAAAGTAATCCTACCGTGGTGGGCATACCATTTTTGTTAAGATTGCCAGCTCATCCAAGTAACAAGGGTATCTACATTCGCCACTAATGAAGCCCAAAATGGAAGCGGAGACGACAATGAGCCTAGCTAGAACACTTACTCCTGGATATAATCCACGAGCTACGGTCTATTCAACTGTTGATAAGATCAACCTTACTATGTGGTAGAATATAATCCATTCAATTTGGCGAGCGTCGAAATTGTAGCTCCATTCAGATGTCTTTTGCCTTCATTGCGCAGCGCGGCATCAGCGGCATCAACAAACGAGCAAACGAGGGATGACGAAAACCTTCGACCACATATTATATTAGTGCCTCCAACACGAGCAACCGAGCAACCCGCATTCGATGATGAGTTCGTTCGGCATGCGTGCATGCGTACTGTACACAAGCAACAACCGGAGTAGAAGGAAGGCGCGAGAGATAACTACAAACTTCCCACGGAGCGCAGGTCTATAGCTGAGCTAGAAAGTTATGATTTTTCGAGTGACAAAGATTGTGCAATCATCTCCCTCTGATTGACGTTTTGATGTATAATTCTCCGCTATTTTACATTGTTTCGAGCAGGGCATTGATCGTCTTCGATTCCAACTAGTTACATAATATGGCGGCAGCTTTCTCGCGAAGAAGCGTGACTGTCGACGATGTGGTGTCCACGTCCGATCTGCCGCGGAGCGTGATCGAAGCGTGCTGCACCAACAAGCTGCCACCGCTGCAGGAATGGTTGGCGAGTGGGCCCGTGCGCGTGGATGCGTGTTGTGGCCTGCCCGATTTGGCAGTGGGCGCGGAAGTGATGGCTCGCTTCCACGGCGGCGACGAGTTTTACCCCGCCACGGTGGTCCGCGGCAACGCCAACGGGACGTACGCCATGGCGTACAAGGAGCACGGCCTGGTGTGGGGCGAGTACGAAGCGTGCCCAAGAGAGCAAATCCGGCTAGCAGGATCAACGGTATATATGTTATTGCTGACTTTCTTATTATGCATTCGAGCAGGCTTTCTGGGTTGTCCGTGGCGTACCTAGCATTAATTGCATGAATGATGATGGATTGATCGTGCTTCTTTTGGTAGGTGGGTGGCGAGACCCCACTTATTTTGGCAGCGGAGAACAATGCGATCGATTGCGTGGCCGCACTTCTGGCTGCAGGCGCTGACACCAACAAGCAGCGCATGAACGGGGACACGGCCCTCATTGCAGCGTGTGCTCATGACTACCACGCCACAGCCGGTGAGGCCAACTGTAACGGAGCTTAAGGCCCACGTTTTCCAGTTCAATTTCGCACGTGATATGCACGCGCCGTAATGCAAACTTCCATCCTTCCTTCCTTTTTATCCCTCCTGATTTTTTGCCCTGGCATTCATTGTGCGCACTCTCACCCCCTCATGTAGAGCTATTATTGAAGCACGGCGCGCGCGGCGACGATGGGATTGTGAACTGCGACGGCGACAGCGCTCTAACGGTGGCAAGCACCTTTGGTGCCAGCACCTGCGCTGCTCTCGTGTTGGCTACCCTCCCCGCTACTAGCTCCTCGACCTCATCGTCCACTCCAAAAGACAGCGGCGGCGCTACCCCCTGCGTTGATGGGTCAAAGTTGCTGCCTGCTCGCGGCACGCGCCGCAACGCTGCTGGCAAAGGGCCCGTCTATCTGGCGGCCACGCACAACCACTTGAAAACCCTAAACGTGCTGCTGTCGTGTGGCTTGTCCCCTGATTTGCCCCACGCCACCAACGGCGACACGCCGATCATGGCGTGCGCCAGAAGCGGTCCCGGCCATCTCGCGTGCGCGGCGCGGCTTTTGGAGGCCTGCTGCAACTTGGAGCTCGTTGACGCGAGTTCTGGGGATGACGTGTTGTGCGTAGCAGCGCGCGCAGGGAACGAGGGCCTAGTGGAGCTCTTAACTGAAGGCCATGCGCCACCTCCGTGCCGCTGCTTGCCGGGACACCGCAACTTGCACAGTGGCGACACTGCCCTCATGCTGGCGGTGGCGAAAGGCTCCCTGGCGTGCGTGACTAAATTAGTGCACATGCCGGGGGCACCCTTGAGTGCGCAAAACGCCACCGGAGACAGTGCCCTGACGTGGGCGGTTTGGTACGGGCACCAGCAGATCGTGCAAGAATTGCTGCGCGCGGGCGCCCCACCGAATTTGCCCACGGCCAAAGGAGAAACCGCGCTCATGTTCGCGGCCTACCGCAACCAGCCGCGCCTCTGCAGCTTGTTGTTGGACGCCGGGGCCGACCCGCATGCGCGCAACGCCAACGGAGACGGGCCTTTGGCCCTGGCGGCAGGGTGCGGGAACAGCCCAGACTGCTGCCGCCTGTTGCTCGGCACTACGGCAGCCGCAGGAGCAGCCGCAGGAGCCGCAGGAGCGTCGGGCCGAAAAGGAGGGCGCGCGAATATAGTAGACGCGAACGTGCGCGACGGGCAGGGCCACACCCCCCTGATGCTGGCGGTGGGGCAGGGGAACATGGCCTGCGCAGAAGTGCTGCTCGCCACCGGCCAGGTATAACCACATCATTGATGTGAAGGACACGGTACATTCGTGGGCGGTTTATTTAAAAAAAAACTATAGTTCGATTTGCTTCAAATGAATGAATGTCTGAATTATATCTCGGAGTTCTTTTTGCATTTGTGTTACGTACAGAGCGCTATGAAGGCTTATTCGTTTCCCGTTTGCTTCTTGAAAGGTGAATTTGGGTTGCGCCAGCGTTACCGGTCTCACGGTGCAAGATTTCGTTGAGGCTAGGCACGACGCGCAGGTGTATTCGGCGCTGATTGCGAGCTACCCCACCATCAATAAGCCGGACCCATACCCAGACAAAAAAACGACGCCACAGACGGACCGACCGACCGACGGACCGACCGACGGACGGACAAAATTCGTTGCAAGAGACATTTGCGCTGGTCCTAGAAACATCAACTCTTCGTTGATCTATTAGAAATATTTCTTTAAGGATCTTTTTTTCAAGTATTGGTACTCGAACTCGAACTCGAACTAATACAAACCCAAATGGCACAGAAGCCAATGCTGCGGGCAGAAGTGTACGCGCATGCGATGCGCGCAAGTCAAAATCTTAAAAAGGAAGTATTGGTTTAAAGAGATGTTAGTATTATTGTATGGTAAGCTTTTAGGCTTTCAACCAGATCACGCCCTGAACTCTATGATGCCTAAGCTATATGGGCGACAGTTGTAACGACTCTCAGTATAGCTTTATAATATGGATGCGTTGCGGTTGATCGTTGCTAGGGAAGGCTACGCTGATGACGCTGATGACGCTGATGACTACAATACTCACTGACGATTGACACGGTAAGAAACATACGCTGAAAATCTGCGCCTCGAATTCGTCAAATGTTCTTAATATGATTACAAATTCGAGGCGCAGATATGTAGAAGGGGTTCTAGCAAATGTAAGCCGTGCTCTTTCTTCCTGTGCTCTTACCGACGGGGATCTCTCTTCCTGTGGGTGGTGTGGGTAGTGGTATGGGTTATGGTGTTATGGTATGGTTTTGTAGGTGGTGTTATGGGTGGTGTGGGTTGATAGTGCCGCCGTGACATGGTGGGGTTTTAAAGAATGTTTTTTAAGCTCTTTTAAACATATTCTAGTGTTTATGAGCCGTTCGGGGTGTCGTACGGAGGTCGAGGGAAATTAGTAAGTAATATGTGGGCACGCCGCGGTGTGCGGGGGCACATAGTTGGGTGACAACAAAGTTGTGAGTGTGAGCGAGCAGGATTGTGTAAAGTTCTCTAGATGGAACCGGTGATTTACGGTAGTAAATCGGTGTGTAATGAGATCTCATTCGTATCGTCAGTCCTCGGAGAGGCCAACAAAAGAACTCGGAAGTACAGGGGAGACCCCCAGAATGGGGAGAAACCCTGTGCGGCTGATCAAGTGTTAAGGAGTGTGCTAAACGGCCTCGAAAACGCTGTGGTTCTGTTGTCTCTGCTGCCTGGTTTAGGCCTGATTGCCGCGCAGCGCAGCAACGAATCCATTCTATCTGTAGCTTATTGATTTTATCACCTCATTGACTCTCGTATTGGATACTTTGACCCACGCCAGCGAAGACCTAGCTGTCACAGGATGCAGATTTGGAAACACAACGACTAGAAATGCTTGCGACAGCAACACAAAGTAGCCTGCAACAGCGCAGGGGACACGAATGTTGGCACGCTGAATGAGCAAACGTGATAATTTCAGTATGATTCGATATCTGCCGCCAGGCAGCATATTTGAGTGCTACTCTCGCTAGCCGCAGGGTCTCAATTACTTGCTATTTTTGCTGCAGCTGCCACGTAAATTTCTCCGAAATAGTAGCAGCTGTAGCTGCTTAACTGCCAAAACCATGGATGAAATACTGAAATTGATGTGTAAATTGTTTCCGCGCATATGAGCCGTTGGCATGCCCTTGGAAGAATGCAGCTCGATAGTGCCATGGGAACCTACTTCAAGAGGACCAGTAAACAATTGGCCGCCGCATCATGACCATGGACACTCATAAGTACACGTACTCATCGAGTAGGATACACCCTTAGTCTGGTCTAGTTAATACTCTCCCAATAACAAAGAAAAACAAGCACAAAGTAGTCACAGAGGCACCAAAATAAGTACATGTGCTGCTTTCGCGCTAGCAAATTTGCTCCAGAAGGCCAATTCAGGCTCCAGCTGGCGTCTTTCCTCCGAACAATTCGGCGGGACTGAGTGCTCGTTCGTGTATCACGTCTCAGGTCCACGAGGCAATTCTCCGGGCTATTTTTTTGCCCCAGCAGGGCATCGTCTCAATGTTTTTCTCAGGCGTCGGGCGCCAGCCGATCTCAGCATCGCCTGTCCTCTTTCTTGCTAACGAAGTATGGATCACGTAGCTGCAATGCTGTAGGCTGTGCGAACACGAATGGTCACAGGCCTACGAACACCAGGAATTGCTTCTCCGCTCCAGAAGCCGTACTCAACGAGTTCGAACAAAGATTCGATTGTGTTCAGGCTCAGACTCACATGTATCCGAGGTTGGTGGGGGGTTTTCACCCTCATCCTGAACCGAATTCCTCTCCTCCAAGTCCAGAGTCATACCCACTCCACCGATAGGATGCTTTCACCCACCGAGGAGCTGCGAGCCTAGGCCCACTAGGATGAACAATGAAATGAAAGAAGCTACACCCTTAGCAAAATATGATTGTATCTATAGCAGTGGAAGTAGCTTGCGCTGACACAGGCCTACCGATGATGAACCCATTGTAGCATGGGAAAAGAATCGATGGACTAAATCCTGCGACAGATGAAATACATTGTGAGGCTGCTGAGCATGCGCCCTCGCTACTTCGACGTATCAAAAGTGCCGAATCGAAGAGTTTTGACTCATAATTATTACAAGAAAACCATTCAGTGATAAGGCTTAGGAGAATCATTGCTTTATTTGCCAATTATCAATGCTGTATGGCTTCAGTTTCTAAACTCGATTGCGACAGCAGCTGCAGCAGTGGCTGCGGCAACTATCAAACGTATTGACGTGGCGGTGGTGGCTGATGTGCCTTGCGTTCCCGTGCCAATGCTGGTGGTGGTGTTGTGGCAGCTGCTAATTCCTGAATAGCACCAGCATCGCTGATCACCCATAATCTTTTACTGCTTTGCAGGTGGCTCTATATGCGTTCGCGACGGCGCTGCCGAACTAGAAATCCCATGTACTGTCAGTCCTGCTCTATACATTCAGCTAGTCTGTATAAGCGACACCTTCAGTGTGGTTGCCTAGAACTTTGCTGTGTTTTATCTTCGAATAATACCCAGAAGCTATAACAACCAACATACCTCATATTGGAGTGAGATACACCAGCCAAGCCAATACCTGGTATGTACTTCTGACTCAGGCCCCAAGGGGCCGGAGTTGAAAGGCTAATAGGCAGGTCCCTATTCACCTATTCAAAGTCTCTACGAGCAAACATTTCCAGCCACTCTTGGTTTTAATGTAGTCACGTATCCCGATAGCCGGGGCCTAATGACCAAAAAGCAAATTCCATTGTCTTGGCCGGCGGATGGTAGATTCCAGCTTAGCTGGACCATATTATAGAGATGAGCTCCTGAATTATCTATTCGCTTTCGCTTTCGCTTAGTTAGACAGCGAGCATAAGTAATGAGCTGGCTGTCTCTTCTTGAGTATCCCTAGTATAATCAAGCACTGCGATTTGCCCTATAGCTTCCTCTCGTTCTATTGCCCTCTCTCGCTATTTAATTTTGGGCCCGAGGGGGGGAATCCCTTCGGACGGACGGAACGTGGGAGCTGGCGAAACAGTTTTGTTCCCTTGTGTATTCTAGGCATTCAACTATAAACTCGAACTGGCTTGTTCAGGCGCCGGTCATGTAATTTGGGTTATGTCCTGCGAGAAACCTCCTTATACAGCCCCTGAGCTCCATTTTTGGACAGAAAACCTTCACAAGTGCCTGCCATCCTCGCCAAATAGATACAAACCGGTGACTTTCCGAAACTTTAACTGGTTCTCTACCTGCCATCGGGATTCCAAGTAAATCAAGCTGAACCTCGCCTCTTCTTTCCTCTCTTTTTTTTCCTTTTCTTTCTCTTCATCTCCCTCTTCTTTTTCTGAGCCCCCCCCGAGGGGGGACTGGATTTAGTAACTAACAGAAAGGGTGCCATCTAATCGGCGTTTGCAGAGTCCCCCGGGCCGGACTGGAAGCCTGGCTCGGGGTTCATTTCTCCTCTTTCTCCTCCTTTTCCCCGTTTTCAGTTTTCTGAAAAAAGTCCACCAGCACCAAATATGAGCCATAATATACAAGCAATATTTTTCCTTTGTGTTCTGTGCCGTGGAATCAGAAAGAATAGATCAACGAAGAGTTGATGTTTCTAGGACCAGCTCAAATGTCTCTTGCAACGAATTTTGTCCGTCGGTCACAAAAAAATCCAAGAATATCCAAGAATATTTACGGTCTTACGATTTCTTACACGCGCTTTTTCGACCTACCCCGCCTGTATACATGTACTACTGTACTGTGCGTACAGCTGTACAGTAGTACATGTATACGTATACAGGCGGGGTAGGTGTTTACTCCTCGTCTCGTCGTCTCGTCGCAACGTGAGAAGTGCATGCACGACCTTACGCAGCGAACTCTGCAAGCATTCAGATGGCATGTACTTAGTCTTAGGCTCGCGCGAAGTCTGCCATGCTCTCAACGACAGTGCCATCATGCCACGTGTGAATCTTCTTGATGTCACGAACTCGAACTCGAACTAATACAAACCCAAATGGCACAGAAGCCAATGCTGCGGGCAGAAGTGTACGCGCATGCGATGCGCGCAAGTCAAAATCGTTAAAAGGAAGTGCGACATGCGTAGAGAGAAGGAAGTATAGTACTTTCAACCCTCTCTAAAGTGGAAACTGTTCATGAATAAATTTGGAACCAGACTTAGATCTCTTCAGCGTCTGTTTCTGCATTGAAGAGAGCCCGTCGTTGCTTTGTCTCTTGGGCGCGCCTAGCCAAAAACCTCCGCTTCTCCTCTGGTGTCACGTGCTTGTTCTGGCACTCCCAATTCGTGCTTTTAATTACACTTTTTGTCGCACCTTGCCTGCGATGAAGCTCTAAATTCTTAACGCAACGTGAGAAGTGCATGCACGACCTTACGCAGCGAAATCTACAAGCATGTAGATGACATGTACTTAGTCTTAGTCACGCGTGGAGTCTGCCATGCTCTCAACGACAGTGCCATCATGCCATGTGTGAATCTTCTCGATGTCACGTGCTTGTTTTGACACTTCCTTTGCGTGCTTTTAATTACACTTTTGGTCACACGTTGCCTTTGACGTTGCCATCGTCTCCACGCCCTCGTTCTGATCGTCTTCACTCTCTTGACTACACCGACCGTCACATGTTGTGCTCTGATTGGCTAATGAATCACATATAGTACGTACTTGGTGTAGAACGCTGGTCGGTATATAGATTACAGTGTTTATAGTTCACTTACTAGAGGTGGGCTGCTGAACCCCATCCACCAACACAAGACACCATGGCCGAGATGACCTTCCTCTATGGTGGGATGCTCTTATCGCTTATCGCTCTGATTGGCTACCAATTAGCTATACCGCGTAGACATCGTCGTAGACCCCACCCACCTCTTCGTTGATCGTGGCGCGGCGCTCCCCGCGCCGCTACAGTCAAATTGAAGAAGAATCGTGGAACCTGAAGATGTTCGCACTTCTCACCGTTCGTCATCATTATTTTTTTTGGGAATTGTTATTGGGAGTCACATCAGAGATTCGTACTGATGAGCAACACAATCTCACAATCACCGATGGTGGCCTCGCTGACAACTTGGGGAGTCAAAGCTTCGTCATCAGCTGCCTCAAACAAGAGGCCATGCACTCACTCATTCGGCCGCATAAAATTGAAGGTGTGTGTCTAGTAGCTGTTGCGCAAATCTCCCTCGTGTGGCAAGTAGTACTTTTCTTATGGTACTCTGATGTGAACACGTGTAACACCTGTACAATACGTACATGTGCAAGAGTGGAACGCACGCGCTTTAGGGAAGAATGCTCGAGATTCACCAGATGCTGCATCCTACTTAATACTTCCCTGCTCTCCATTGAGATTTAGTTAAGTGCACTAGCTAGCGGCTGGAATCTTTTTACCACTCACTTTCGCATGCTCATTACTTAGAAAAAGAGCAATTGGAAGACGATGAGTCCAACGCATGAATGCTCCCTGGTCCACGGAAGAATAACACATCTTGACGGATCACAGTACATTGGCTCCGTTGCAAATGGCTTGCCACATGGACGTGGCCGATTCACCTTCAAGAATGGCGGCGAGTACGTCGGTGATTATCAGCACGGAAAGAAGCACGGGCAGGGCATTTTGCGCTACATCGATTGCTCTGTTTACGAGGGCTCCTTTGCTCTTGGTTACAAACAAGGTCTTGGAACAATACGCTTCACCGATGGCACTACGTGAGTCTCCATACCAAATTGAACTCAATTCTGCCTAATCCCCGCCGAAGAATCATTTGCACCATCTTCCTATGTACTTCAATCGGTCAAACCACTGCATTTGCTAGGTATGAAGGTGAATTCTCAAGCGGCGAGATGGAAGGCTTAGGCACATTCACATGGCCTTCTGGATTCGCGTACACAGGAGCCTGGAAGGTATTGAAATCTTGCGCCACCAGTGTACTCTTTTCTTTGTGCTCTCCGGAAGGCCATTGCAGCTATTTTTTAATCTCTTTTATTTATAAACTCACTTTGTACGTATAGGGCGGCATGCGCCACGGAATTGGCGCAATGATCAATCCAGATGGTTTTGTAGCTTACACATCTCTTTGGAGCCAGAACATGCGAGTGCCAAATTCTAAGCCTGCTTCACCATGTACAGTAGCGACAAACACGGAATCGTTTTTTTCAAAGAACGACCGCAATGAAGATTTCAGCTCGAAGGGGTTATCTGAAGAGGAATGCGTTACCGCAGAAAGTCTCCTCCAAATGAAAGGAGGCACGTTTTGATTTGGCTTGGCGATTGAATATTTCGCGCGCCGAATTGATCTCCTTGGTCCTTGGTCTTTGTCCTGCTCGTGTACCACGTTTTTTGTATCCTACATTTGATTTCAATTTTGTTGCATCCTTGTGTCAGTTAGATATCTAGCTAGGCAAGGGAGTGAAGTGTAAGACCAACTGGCAGCTAAAGGGGGGTCACTTCAGAAATATCGCCCTTTTTGGCCATAGTATACGCAAATCGTAACGGGATTCCCCCTAACCGAGCTCATAGGGCCAGGCGGCCAGGGCCCCGGGCCCCGAAATAATGAACGCATCGAGGGGGAATCCCGCTACGAAGAACCACGGTATTCTATTGGATTTAGGGTCTAGAATTGGCCAACATCGCTTAAAATTTCTAGTGTAGCAGAGCTGAATTTGCTGTGTGAAATGAGCTCCGAAACTTAAATTTTCATATTCAACGGACAATTTTTCGTAGATTTACGGCACAGGACCACCTCACGCATGGCACATGAGGTTCGCGCATACATTTTAGGGCGGTTGGGACATGTTTGCGCTGCGTAAGAGCCGAATTAGCTTAAATTTGCCGCTTTTGCGAGAAGTGATCCCCCTTTAGCTGTCGGTTAGTCGTAAGTAAATTCTCTGAAACCATGTCCCGGCCCCACCCATTTGACTGAAAATTTCAGCTGAAAGCAGCAATCCGCGGATAAAGGCAGACACAAGAAGGGGTTCTCTTTGGGTCGGCAGTTGGTCGTTGCAGCTATACGCTAAACCGTAAACGGCTAAGCGCCGAGGTCACCCAGTGGACTTAATGCGAATGCCGATGGCCGATGGAGGCTAAATTCCTAAGTGCAAATTTATCTCAAGGTAAGACTAAACGGCGACTGGTCCTGAAAAATCCTTTAAATAAACAATCCACGTTCCATTCTGATGGCGCCATGTGTTTGTGTTCTACTGACTGGGGCAAGATGTACGCACCTGATTCGGCGAAAATCACGCGGTGGTGAATATTGTACCAATCAGACGCGATTTATGTCGCGGAAATCCGCTCAGGGTAGAGTGGCGTTTCTGTAGAAGTATAACGAGCATGATCGTTTTCTTCAGTTCCGATTAACTAGCAAAGGCTACTGCTACTTCACTGGAGATAAACCACAACCACCACCAAGGCTACTTCATCGAGGTCGATTGAAAGGAATACATAATTTTAACACAGGTCCCGAGGGGCAGGAAAAATGTTGATGTATGTGGGAGTTGTGGAGTTATTGAGGAATCTTCCGGATTCGCCTCACCGTTAATACGAGATTTAGAGAGCCGGCGAGACGTTCTTACCAGACAATCGACAGGGTGGGCCCTAGTGAACGCGACTTCGCGTCGCAGTCTGAGATTATTGTGTGGTGAATATGGGCAAATTGAGCGCAAAAATTTGTATGCCATTTGGCGCAGAAACCATGGAGAACGATCCATGTACCGTCGAGACGACGAGAAATTACAATGGGAGGCTAAGAGGTATATCAAGAATTCGAATACATGGTTTTTGTGACGGATCGGCTTTGAACTCGAAATCGAACTAATTCAAACCCAAATGGAACAGAAGCCAATGCTGCGGGAAGAAGTTTACCCGCATGCGATGCACGCAAGTTAGTATCGCAAATAGGACCAAGTGCGCAGAGAGAAGGAAGTATAGTACTTTAAACCCTCTCTAAAGTGGAATGTTCATGAAATATATTTGAAACCAGACCCAGGTCTCTTCGGCGTCTATTTCTGCATTGAAGAGAGCAAGCCGTTGCTCCGTCTCATGGGCGGCGCGCCTAGCCAAAAACATCCGCTTCTCCTCTGCCGCGGCTACTTCATTCTGAATCTGAAGCAGGGAGGATTTAGCAAGTGGACAACACAACGCACATCGACTAAATCTACCAAAATAACACCCAAGAAACGCAACGCCCGTATTTCCCGTATGTTTTTGATGATTCCACCGTGCATATATCGCACTTGATTACTGCGGATTTTTTAGTCCCTACACGTCAGTTTGGCGGGTAGGTGAATCCCACTAAAGTTCAATATTTTTGTTGTGTTTAAGAAGTTCCTCAGTGCCCCTTCCAATAACAAAAAATAATACCACGGAAAGATATCCCCACACCCACGATATAAATAGTAACATATTTGCTTACTACTCTACGCGATTGCTCCGTAGTGGACTACTTCGCTGCTCGGTCGTCCAAACGCCCTAAGAGTTATTTATCTATATTTTACCGCTTTCCCGCTGCTAGTGACTTCCTCTTCATTAGTTCAAAGCTTCCAATGTCCCTGTAGATCTCTATCACTATACAACTCGTAGCCTTTTAGGCAGGTCCACCGGGATTTCTATATTTCTACCCGCTGGGACATGAATGACATAAACCAAGAGGTGAGCAATCAGACCAGGAAGCGACGTGAGGGTGGGGTGGGAGGGTTGGGTTTTGACCGCCCTGCTGGAAAATAGGTGTACATTTCCCCCCTCGCACCAGAGGGGGAACCGGCCATCCCCCCATATGGAGTGCCCAACGGACAAGGCCAGCTCGGCATTCCGCCCCCCCCCCGTGGAGGGTGCCTCAGTATGGAAGTGGGGACTGCCCCACCACCAGGCCAGGTGGGGGGTCTAGTCTAGTCTAGTTGATACTCCCCAAAACAAAGAAACAACCATGTACAATGCAGCAGCAGAAAAGTATAACCTTCAGAACAAGTCTGACTGGGCTGAGTGTCCTTGTTGCATAATGCAATTGTGACCAAATACTCTCAATTTGTCCATCAACCATCAGGGGTGGGTATCGGGCCAACCCCGGGAAATCGGCCTCTGGTCGATTGGTTTTTTGCCCACCTCTTGACATAAACCCTGCATAAACCAACAGAAGAAATGGGCCCGGCGACTCATATGATGCCGCCTAAATGGCACCCTTCCCTGCATAGTCACTAATACCAGTCCTCCCCCCGGGGGAGGCGCAAAAATGTTTTTCCAGACTTCACAAGAAATCAGTTGATGTTTGTTCACATTCTTTCACATTCTTGTTGTATGTACTTAATTGCGAATCTACTGCCCGCATCTTCGTCCACAGCCAACGATACCGGAATCGACCGGACTTAAGATTGAAAAAAGTTGGGGATAGAGGGATAGTCGATCAACTCCGTCCGCCGTAACTTCTTAAAAGGTAATTACCGATGGCGGCTCGTCTCTCGTTTTGCGAGGTCGAAGCCTCTACGTCGCATGCCTTGGAAGAGAGACCATGCATTCGAGCACGTGGTGGCCAAAGGAAAACCCAGGTTTGAGTGTGTTCATTAAATTGGGAGTTCGCCTCCGTGCTCTCTGCTCTCTGCTCTCTGCAAGTGGCACATGACATCCGAACCATCGAATTATGCACCACCTTGAATGAGAAACATTGATTAATGACGATGCTTGGCCAATCTAATCAAACGTACATTGTTATGATTGCAAGCCGTTGTATACGAAACCATCTTCAATCTTGACTTGACCATTTCATTACGCATACGTATGATGCTCATCCCGCAGAAACATGTCAATTGGAAGCCAATGCAACGTGGAATGGAATGTGATCTAGCTCTTGGTAAGAAAACTCATCCCGATGGATCACAATACGTTGGAACCCTTGCGAATGGCTTGCCACATGGACGTGGTCGATTCACCTTCAAGAACGGCGGCGAGTACGTCGGCGATTATCAGCACGGGAAGAAGCACGGGCAAGGAACTTTATCATACCCAGATTCTTCGAAGTATGACGGTTTCTTCCGTGACGGCTTAAAACACGGCCCCGGTGTTATGCGATTTGCCGATGGCTCTACGTGAGTTTTTTGAATAGCTCGTTACGTTTTTTCCTTCGGCCTTTTTGACTTCAATGTTCATTGCATTCTTTACCTTCACCGCTGCTATGTTTAAACTGCTGCAATGCGTTAGCTACGAGGGCGATTTCTCAATCGGTGAAATGGAGGGCATGGGCACATTTACATGGCCTGCAGGAATCATATTTACGGGCGCGTGGAAGGTACGTCGTCACCTTGCCATTTCTGTAGTTTCATCATTTGTGCATTGCGTTTAAGTTATCCCTACTCTTTTTGACCACGAAGTTTAATTTCGATACAATTTAGGCCGGTAAGCGCCACGGGACGGGCACGATGTTTCATGCAGATGGCACAACGGCTTACACTTCACACTGGAGACAAAACTTGCGCGTTTTTTTTTCTGGCGAAACCTCGCCAACACGCGCAGAAGCAGCACCAGCGCCAAAGGTACCAATTTTAGCCGAAACACTCTGCGATGACGATAATGAATATGATGGAAGTCGAAAAAGAAAATTAGAAGAGGAAAGCGAGACTGCTGAGCGGCTCATCCAAATGAGGGTTGGATTCTTTCCGAATGATGCTGCACTTTTATAACATACTCAACCGGTGTACCACTTAGGAATTGCTCTTGCTCTTGATGATGCTGCTGAGCTGCTGAGAGTCGCGAAAAATCTGCATCTGCGCTATGAACTGTGAGCTGCAATTGCAATGCATTTACCTAACCCACTTAGGTGTTTTAGATTTGACTGGGCTAGGTGTGGCCGGGGTTGAGTCCTTATCAAATCTTGTACTTGTATCTCGATGCCAGTCCTACTTATAATACTGCCTGTAGCCTGTAGCCTGTAGCTGTAGAGCACAAAGCATTATCCCGGGAAGTGGTGGAGGCCTCGATTGAGATCGCCATGTGCGGGAAAAGGAAATTCCGCTAATAGCTATGATAAGACACGCGGGATAATCCAATTGTCCATTTCCATGCACCCCTATATGGACTTGCCGATTCGATTACATGCTGCGCAGCTCTAGCGGAATTTAATCGTCTCTAAGGCCAACAATACCAGTACAAAAAAAACTTCGCGGAAATTCAGCGCTCTTCCGCTGCGACTTCGCCGAGAGTGTCCAATCCGCTGCTTTGGCGCGACATCGAGTTGCGCCGCATCGACCCGCGTCGCATCGACAAGCGCCGTGGCCCCGTGGGCTGCAAGCGCTCTGTGGACGACGCATCAGCGCCCATCAGAGGGCTGCTGGGTTCCTTTTGCCTAGGCGACAGCGAGGCAGCCCCAGGGAGATGCCAGTTGCTGCTACTGGTACTGCTGCTGTTGACGCTCCCTGCTGCTGAAATTGCATTGGAACCATTGTCGCCGAATGCCAGCGAAGGTCGACGTTCAACCGCCGCCAACGACGGTCGCCTACTTGATGAACCACTCGCCATGGAAGCAGCCGCAGACAAGGGCTCTTCTCTGGTGGTTGGGCGCGCGGGGGGCTTGGGCTTCACGACTAGCCGCTCGAGCTTGTGGACGCGCTTCAAGTGGGCGTGGGCGCGGTCAGAAAACGCAAAGTTCTTGGACTTGCCGCACGCCACGCAGACCGCGTCTTCTTTCAAGTTGCGGCGCCGCCCGCAGCCCCCGCAGGGGTGCTTCCACAGCAAAGGTTTGGGCAACTTGCGCGCGTCGCCGGCGTCCGGCGCGCACAGCTCGGGAAACACCCCCCGCTGCAGCGCTCCCGACGGCGCGTGCCGCAGCAGCAAAGTGCCGTCGGCAGCGACCGCGTGCACCGCGGCTTTGTTCCAGGACGTGTTCAAGTCTGCGGCGGCGGCGGCAGCAACTGCTTCGTCGTGTGCTCTTCCTGTTGCAATGTCACTGGGCAGGGCCAAGGCTAACGCACCCACACCACTGCCCTCGCTGCCATCGTTGCTGCCACCGTCGATGTCGCCACCAATGTCACTCTCTGCAATGCTGCTGCTGGCAACATCGCCACCTACTACGCTAGAGTCGCCATTTTCTATCGTGCTGTTATCCTTATTTACATCAGCAGTCGCCCCCGTGGTCTTCTTGATGATCAGACGAGGGCGCTGCACGAGGACGCGGTCGCCGGCAACGAAGTCGTTGTGATCTCGGCTCATGAAGGAGTCTCGCGAGCCATCCACAGAGTCCCGTGACGAGTTCATGGACATCGCACCATTCGCACTGTTGTTCGCGCTGCCAAGAAGCCCGCCGCTGCCGCTGCCGCTGTTGCCAAAGCCGGCAAAGCTATAGCGGCGGCTGGCACCTTTGCCAAGACCGCCACCGCCACTTGACGATTGTCGGCGGCTTGGCGACAACGGTGATTTCGGCGTCGGCGGTCCCTTCTGTTTGTGGTTCCAGCCACTACTTCCACCTCCTCCTCCTCCACCGGGCGAGCTCGGCTCTCGTTCGCTGCTGAAGCGGCTCCAGGGGGACTTCGGGGAAAGTGGAGACGGAGGTTCGAGCTGCGTCAAAAACTGTGCCGACGACGACGAAAAAGGTTCGAAGGGGTCTAGATTCCCCGGTCGGAGGTTTGGCAAATGGGGTGGGGGCTGGAGCCACCACCGTGGCACTACCAAATGCTCCCCTGTAGACGTGGCGACCGAGAAGAGCACAGCGGGCGGGCCGAAAGGGTCTGCAGAAGGCAGGAAGTCAAAGTCCGGCTCGTGGGGCACTTCTTCGTACCTTTTATGGGAAAGATTGAAAGAAAGTTCAAGATGGAGGCAATGTTTGACAAGTTAAAGAGACAGCGCAAGAGACAGAATGGTGCGAGGAATCAGCCTCTTCAGGGGGTTAGTACTAAAGGGCACTAACGCGGGGTACGAGTATGTTGTTGTAACTTCAATCAAATTGCACAGCAGTGCATACCAGGGCACGAGCGCGCCGCCGCGCTTCTTGTTTGTTTTGTTGGCCTTGCTCGCAGTGGTGTCGCCTCCCCCCACGGACGTGCCACTCGCCGACGTTTGCCCATCGCTCCGGCTGGTCAACCGCCCGGGCGTTGAGGGCAGCCTGCCTGGCGTCGACGGAAGCTCAGCACTTTTACCGCCACCGCCGTCGCCGCTGCGTGCAGAAGTAGCACCTCCGTCGCCGCTGCGAGCCGTTAAGAGGGCCTTGTTGCCACCAGCTCCACCGCCGCTGCGGGCGGACAGAGGAGTCGCACTGCCACTCAGAACACCACTCGCACTGCTTCCACCACCACCGCCACCACCAGCAGCACTGTTGGCACCGCTGCCACCAGTGCCGCTGCCTGCCGCAATGACGGCAATGCCAGCTACCTTGGGGTTCAAGCGAGGCCCTACGGGCGTGTACGAGGTGGCCGCTTTTGCCACGCTCTTGTAACGCTTGCTGCGACTTAAGGAAATCACGGCCTTCATCATGCCGCTGAACGAGGTGGGGACGTTGACTGACGGCACCAGCGCCCGGGCCTTCGCCTGAGCTTCAGCGATGCCGAGGGAGTCCCGATCAGCCACCTGTTTCATGTGTCCAAAATTGACAAAACGCACATGTGGCACACATGTGACAAAACGCACATGTGACAAAACGCACATATACCACGTATGAAACAGGCCACAATGAATATTCACGAATCATGCGTGAAGAGTTCGCTGCACGCCATAAATGGTATTGAAGCATTATATCAGAGCCATATCCAAAGTAAGGCACTCGTGTAATTTTACCTCAATCGCTTCGATGCGACCTAAGTAGTGCCCGCTCCCAGCATAACGCTTGGTGTGTACCCAATCCCCTTCCTTCAGCTCTTCTCGCCACCGCTGCAAAAGGCCCACCACGACGTCTCGCCCCGCCCCACACGCCACGCAACGGCTC
>Ga0222629_1000258_pt1 | contig 19362 bp, 22 predicted proteins | sample AntAcemetagenom1_FD_179847 | JGI IMG/M metagenome (GOLD analysis project Ga0222629, IMG submission 179847) | Saline water microbial communities from Ace Lake, Antarctica - #1 | ecosystem: Environmental > Aquatic > Non-marine Saline and Alkaline > Saline | place: Antarctica: Ace Lake | collected... | reverse complement strand
CTCTAACAATTAAATTTTTCTTTAAATTAGCTGCATGTTCAAGATCAACTCTTACACCTTTGAATCTCATATCAACTAGACAAGGAAATAATTTAGTTTCTAAATTAAATACATCCATAAGTTCTTGAGAATGTAATTCTATATTTAATCTTTGCCAAAGTTTTAAAGTTGCTTCCGCATCTCGTTCAGCATATTCACCTACATACATTGCAGGAAGTTTCCACATATCTGCTTTAGGGTTAAGATCATAACTCTTAGCTGCTTCTTGTAATACTTTTTCATTTTTACCAATACCAACATAAAATTTAGCTAGAGTATTTAATGCGTAAGACATTCTATTTTCATCAATCAAAGAAGCTGCAATCATTGTGTCAACAATGTGTCCTCTAATTTTAATACCTGCTTGTCGTAACCAACAAACATCATACATTGCATTGTGAAATATAAATGTAGTTTTTTCTTGATTAACTAAGTCCTGAACCCACTGTAAAACTAGTTTTTTGTCCATATTTCCTCCACCCTCATGTCCAATCGGATAATATCCGGACCAGCCTTCTATGGCTACCGCAACGCCAGCAATGTGGCCTTTACCAATAACACTACCTGACCCTTGAGTCATTAAATGTGGGTCATATGTTTCTAAATCTATAGCTACTTCTTTAACGCCCGATAGATCTTTTAAGCCTTCTGGTGCAACCCATTCAGTCTCTGGTGCGAATAATGGCATTTGTGTATTTCTCATGAGTAATCCCTTTCTAATATCATTTCTAAATAGTGTATAGCTTTTTTCACGTCCTCTCCTCCTCCTTTGTGATTATGTCTACAGATGTATTTTATAGCGTTGCCTTCTGCAAAAAGCAAATTGTTTTTGTTAATAAATTCCGCTGGTTGAATAACCATTTTTTTATAATGACTACCTCCCACTTGTTTTTCTAATGACTTCATTTTTTTTCCTTTTTATAGTCTTCATATTCTTTGATTAATCTTTCTGAAGGATGATAAACTTCCACATGACAATGACAATTAGGACAAGATAAATTACTAATAATATCGTAATCCTCATCATCTTCCATATCGTGATCTCCACCCCATATTAACTCTTTATTACAGTGCCAACAGTTCATATTAATACTTTAGTTATCAAATGTGCTAAAATTGAAAAAAAAGTTATTAAAATAATATCCTCATATTCACTAAAATTCATAGTATATAAGCCCTATTAAAATTTCTTGGATCTAACACATGTAATTCACGCTTCGCTCTCGTCGCACCAGTGTAAAACAATCTATGTAATTCATCTGGATCGTGACTAAATGTTTCTAAAGCTGCATTAGTTATATCTTGCATAATTAAAACTTTATCGGCTTCTCCTCCTTTTGCTCCATGTATTGTTGACATTATTATACGAGGATTTTTATTTATAGCTTCACCATTCGCCCTCATATTACGAATGTAGTTCTCCGTCATAGTGTCTAGACCTTCAAAAGAATCATACCAAACTTTATCAGTTAATAATCCTTGCTTTTCTTGACACTCTTTCATTGAATATTTTAAATCAGAATTTAATGTTTTACCTTTTTGAAAACCCATAGATACATTAGATCCTAAGTACTCATAAATATTTTTAATTTCTAAATGATTTAATAGATCTCCTTTACGCCAGTTTTCCCAATTGTTTAAAGCTAATAATAATTTTAAAGAAATAGAATTAAAACCTTTATATTGATAATACCACCCTTGTATTTCACATAAATCTTTTGCATCATCTAAAAAATAATTAGCTGAAGATAATACTAACCAATTACCCTCACTCATATCTACCTGTGTAATATCAGAATATCTTTTTAATAATCCTATTTCATCTCTAGGTTTATATTCTTTAATAAATCTATTCTGTACTTTATTTATAATTCTTTGTGATAACTCATGAATAGGACCACCTGGAATTCTATAAGATTGATCTAATACTTTTATGTCATTAACCTCTTCTTTTAAAGCTATGAAGTGATCTACATCTGCTCCGGCCCATTTAAATATTGCTTGGTCATCATCACCTGCTATATAAGTTTTCTTTGCATACTTCCAAAGATGTCTAACCATTTCCCATTGTAATAAAGATAGATCTTGTGCTTCATCTATAAATAATACTTCAAAACTTCCTGGTAATGATTTTTCTATAAAATCTTCTAATAAATCTGTAAAATCTTTTAGTCCTTTTTCTTTTTTAAATCTGTTTAATTCCTCTGCTAATAAAAATAAAGTTCCTCTTTCTATATCTAAAATATTTTTTCTTGAATCATAATACTCCATCAAGTCCATACGTTTGACACGTGCTGTATTAATAATAGTTAAGTATTCATTATCAGAATTAAATGTACCATCTTCAGATGAATAACTAGCAGTCTTAATAGGTATGCCACATTTCTGCCCAAATTCCTTATAGTCTTCTGGTTTCATCATTTTCTCTTTAGTCATTCCTAAATTTCTAAAAGCTAAAGAGTGTAAAGTTCTAAAATTAGATAGATCATTTTCTAGATCTAAGTTAAATTTCTTCGCCGCTCTATTAGCTGCTTCTGTAGCTGCTTTTTTAGTAAACGAAAAGTACCCAATTTGTTTAGGACGTACACCTTGTTGTATAAACTCATCAACTAAGTTTAATAATGTTGTTGTCTTACCTGTACCAGGAGGTCCTAATATTATTGTTTTCATTAGTTTATAACTCTTATACTTCTATTTTTACCATTCATTTTTTGTATCCATCCTCTTATTTCTAATTCTTTTAATTTTGCTGAGATAGTAGATTTAGAGTTTAAATTCAATCCTACCATCATCTCATCATAAGATGGTGATATAATATTTTTATTAATATACTCTTCAATAAAATTAAGAAGTTTTAATTGTTTTTTAGTTATACCGTATTTCATTAAAAGTGCTCCTCTTGATATTCTACTTTAGAAATGGAAACATCTAATTGTTTCATAGCTTTTATTTTAATTAATCTAGGTTGTTGTTTCTTAACTCTTACTCTAGATTCTTCAACAAACACATCTAATTGTTTTAATAAATTACCTGTTTGATTTTTATCTTTATCCCAATTATTTCTTTTACAAAAATTAAAGAAGTCTTCCATTCTAAAATAAGTAAATTCATTGTCAGTGTATGGAAGTTTATTAAATACATCATCCATAGTTCTTGCACTTTGTCTATTGGTAGTCCAATCTTGCAAAAGTCCTGTAATTTCATTCATAGGATTTAAAGATTCTAACGGTTCTACTTCTTGTAATCCCATCATCATTGGTTTTAAAAAATGTTGTTTCCAATCTTTTTGTTTTGGTACAGGTACTATTAAATTAGCTTGATCTAAACATGCTAGAGCAAACATACCTGGATTATAAAGTTGTTCTGATTTTAATTCTATTCTAATTTTATCTACATCTAAAAACCATTGCGGGGGTGCGGAAGCATACTTAATTAAAGTTCCAATCACTGGCATTTGTTCTTCACCAAATCCTACACCAAATCTTTTTGTTCTACATAAACCAGATTGACATACAGCATTAATAGGTGCGTCTTTACATCTATACTTATCATAACCTTTTTTATTAACGGATTTAATTAATTGTTGAACCTCATTATTACTTAAAGGAGGTTCCATATATTTTATGTTTGCTTTTACAATTTCATCTTCCCAAGTATCTGGATTAGCTTGTTTATAATATACTGCAATACTAAACAATGCATTATTTCTAGACCCCTCACCAAAACCAATTGCTGCCAATTTATTTAAGCAAGGAGGTCCTCCTGGAAATGCTTCTGTTATTTTTTCTTCTTCAATTTTAATTTTTTCGACAGCTTCTTTGTCTCGTGCATAAAGATCATATAATTTATAAAATTCTTCAAGCGTGCAACCATTGCCTTCATCGTTGATAGCATAACGTAGTCCTTTCATTTGATTGTGGTAAGGTAGATTTAAAAAGTTTCCAGTGTCACCACGTTCCACTAAAATCTCAGTTTGTTTTGGAAATATTTCAGAGCCTTCATAACCAAGTATGATAGACATTTGTTTTAATTTTGATTGCATCAAAGATGCAGGAATATTTTCTGTTGCAAATAAAAAGACGTGTGCTCCGCCTGATTTAGATCGGCAAACTATTACAGGGAGTTTAAAACCCCTAATACTTTTAATGAGGCTAAGATGATCAAGGTCGTATTGGTCAATATCAATGCACCCCCACCTACAATCATTATTTTCTGTGATAGGGATAATTCCAAGGGCAGCTCCTTGTCCTTCAAGATGGTTTGTCCAGAGTTCATCGGTAACAGGTTTACGAACAATGAAGGCTTTACCTTTTTGTTTAATGCCATTCTCTCCTCTGTCACCGGGCTGATACTGTCCATATGCTATTGTTAATCCGCTAAAAATTTGTTTGAACTTATTCATATATTCCTTTCTATGTTATTTGTAAAGGGGGATCTTTCAATCCCCCTAAATTAAATTTAGTACGGAGTACTATCTTTACTTTTCTCTTCTACGTCTTCCTTAGTCTGCACATCGCCTTTAGAAACACTAGAGTTAAATTCTTTAGCAGTTATGTATAAAGATTTATCCTCTTGTCCCATGACTCTGTCTTGTGTAATAGCCCAACCATACCAAGAACCTTTGTCATTCTTTTGTAGTGTTGAAGCCAAATTATACACAACTCCATGCATTGGTGGTGTTGCATAACCACCTTTACCGTTAGCAATTTGTATGGTTTTCATCATAGAATTCCAATTTTTACTAACACTAAGTTGAGTAGATTTCATAGTAATCAACGCCGGTGTCATTCCACCCGCTTTAGTCTCCATTAAAACATAGTAATAAGAAGTTTCCTCTAGATAGTTACCATTAGGTAGTCTAATTTTAGCACCTTCTCTTTTACCTGTTTGAATAATCGGACTATTAGGTAAATGAACTGCTATTGTAGTAGCAAAAGCATCTCCCCTATCTGATTTTTCTGGGTAATCTTTTTTATAGTAACAAGGAATAACCTTAATACCTTTTTTACCATCAAACACTTCTCCAGTAACATTATTGAAAATCATACCAGGTTTAGCACCTTCTATATATTTTCCATCACCTTCATTTACTTGTGCTGATAGTTGGCCTAAGATTCTGACATATGGCAATGCCATATCTTCTTGTGTCATATTCTCAAAACCTTTATGTAGGTCCTCACCAAATAAAGTTGCGGATCCTGTGTCTTTCTTTTGTACTTCTGTACTCATATTATATTCTCCTTTATTTTCGGGTTATTTTAGTCTTGTCTTTAATCCACGTATTAAAAACATCAGAAGGCATGTCGAGCCCGGACTCAACACGCTCCTGGTACAGGGCAGTTAATGTATTCCACGCCGCATCAGATTTCTGCTGTGGTTGAAAGCCATTCTCTGCCGCAAGGTCCAACAATTGTTTCGCCTTGTTATCTTCTCCTTTACCAAACGTTACAAAGATATTGTTTTTAATAATATCTCCTAACCCTTGATCACGAAGCCATTGGTAGGCTGCATCTCTTTTCACTTCATCTTTTGGAAGTGTGCACCTAAATTCTTTTTTAACAGAAACTTTAGAACCGTCTGCAAGTTTAATTTCACTCAAACCTTGTTCGGCCAATAGTTCTGGAATTATATTAGAACTAATATTATCAGCTTCTTCTTTTTTAGCTTTTAACTTTTCTTCTAGTTCTTCTATTTCATCTTCTTTTTTTTTTAAATTTATACATTCTGCTGCAATTGTAGAAATTTCTATATTGTCTAAAAAATCTGTTGAATCTTCTAACATCATGTTTGTTACTTCATTACTCATTATTATCCTTTCTGATAAAGATCGAAGTTAATTGGATAGTATTTAGACTCTCGTCGATCCCATTTCAAGAGGTTAAATTTGCCGTTTGTATTATTACTTACTATTGCACCAGACACAACCATTATTGCTGGATCTCCTGTCAGTAGTACATAATCTTGTTCTCTTACATCTCTTAAGTTTTTTCCCATTTTAAAAACAAAGGGTGATGATGAGAATACTATCTGTGAATCAGGACCAAAGTTAGGCAAACAAATTACCAAGTAACCAAAGTCAGATGCACCTAATATATTTATATTAGCCGGTGGATGTTGTAATACATAAACAAAATTTTCTTTAGGATTCTCTTTTTTAAACTCTAAAAAATCAGCTAAAGATTTTGGTTTATACAATTCAAATATTTTATTTTTCATTTTACTTCTTTCTAATTATTCTATTAATTCTATTTATTATCTTGACTATCTATATAATAGTATTTATATATTTGTCAACTAGAAAGAATAAAATAATGATAAAAAATATTAGAAGTCCTGAAATAGAAGTTATAAGATTAAAATCTTTACTTAATGGTGCTTTTTTAGATTTAAAACAAGCAGAAGTTACAAGGGTTAAATTAGTAAAAAAAATAAAAAAACTAGAAAGAAGAAAATAATTATGAATTATAAATTTAAAACAAAACCTTATGCACATCAAATTACTGCATTAGAAAAATCGTGGGAAAAAACCGAATATGCATACTTTATGGAAATGGGTACCGGTAAATCAAAAGTATTAGTAGATAATATGTCTATGCTTTATGATAAAGGTAAAATAAATGGCGCATTAATTATAGCACCAAAAGGTGTATATAGAAACTGGTTATCACAAGAAATACCTACACATTTAGCTAGTCATATACATCCAAAAATGGTACTGTGGACGGCTTCAACATCTAAGACAAAGGATAAAGAGTATCAATCATTATTTGAAACAGGGTATGATCTACACATCCTAATTATGAATGTTGAGGCATTTAGTACAAAAAAAGGTTTAGAATTTGCAGGTAAGTTTTTAAGAACACATAGAACTTTAATGGCTGTAGATGAATCAACTACTATTAAAACACCTACTGCTAAAAGAACTAAAGCAATTGTAGCTTTAGGCAAACTTGCAAAATATAAAAGAATACTTACAGGTTCTCCAGTAACTAAATCACCTTTAGATTTATTTAGTCAATGTAACTTTTTAGATGATGATCTTTTAGGTTGTGGATCTTTTTATTCTTTTAGAAATAGATATGCAGTTATGAAAAATGCTAATTTTGGTGGTCGTAGAGTACAAATTATAACTCATTATCAAAGACTAGAAGAGTTAGCTGAAATATTAAAAGAGTTTTCCTATAGAGTATTGAAAGAAGATTGTTTAGATTTACCTCCAAAAGTCTATATTAGACGTGAAGTAGAACTTACGGAAGAACAAACTGAAGCTTATTCTACTATGAAATCCGCGGCCCTCGCTCTACTAAAAGGCAAAATGGCTACCGCACCTCATGTTTTAACACAAATGATGCGATTACAACAAATCACTTGTGGTCATTTAAAGAATGATGATGGTACAATAACTAAACTTAAAAATAATAGACTCAATGAATTATTAGATGTACTTGAAGAAGTTGAAGGTAAAGTTATTATCTGGGCTAATTATATTTATGATATTGAAGCTATTGTAGAAGCTGTATCTAAAAAATTTGGCAATGAATCTATTGTTCAATACTATGGAGCAATTTCTTCAGATGAAAGACAAAAAACTATTGATAGATTTCAAGACAAAGAATCCAATGCGCGGTTCTTTGTTGGTAATCCTCAGACCGGTGGTTATGGTATAACTTTAACTGCAGCTAATAATGTTGTCTATTACTCTAACGGTTATGATTTAGAAAAAAGATTACAATCAGAAGATAGAGCACATAGAATAGGTCAGGATAAATCAGTAACATATGTTGACCTTATAACACCAAAAACTGTGGATGAAAAGATAGTTAAAGCATTACGATCTAAGATGAATATAGCTAATGAAATTATGGACGAGGATTGGCGAGATTGGATTTAAAGAATTACAGAATAGGACGAGAGATGAACATTGAGGATAGTGGTAGGTTCTTGGCAGCAATGCCGGAGTTGGTTCGGTTCTCTTAGTCCTGGGTTTATATCAAGCTGTTAAACCAACTACTACCACAAAAACTATTAGAGATTTAAATATCTTGTAATCCCGTTTCGCGGTTCAAGTACTTATATTCAATTTTCTCTATATCAAAATCTTTTTTAATTTTATTACAAATGTCTTCAACATTAAACTCACCACAACTGTAAACATCAAACTGCATTAACGCAGGACTTACTTCATCCCAAATATGCATAGCAATGTGTGAAGTTTCTATAATTGCAACAGCTGTTATTCCACGGTTCCCAGGCATGTTACAGTACTTAACATAAGGACCCATAAATATTTTCATATTTATAGATTCAACAAATTCTTGAAACCATTCTTTAAGCTGCTCTTCATCCATAGGAGGTCGAAGGGCTTCCGCTCTAATAATTAAATGTTTATGTACTAATAAGTTATTTTGCATATCTGTCCGTAGACAGACCTAATATAGGTTTATACTCAACTTTACCATCTTTTTTTAAAGCCATTAAGTATTCTTTTCTATTTGCATTGATTTCCTTAGTATATGAGACGTGAATCCATCCGGAATTAGGTTGTCCTGGTTCAAAATACTCGAGAATTAATTGGTCAAACATAAGATTTTGTTTAATCCAGTCTGCGACTTCATTATTAGCAGTTCCAAATATTTCAAAATCTGCCGCCTCACCACGACAATGCTGGGATTTTCTACTACTACCTATTTTTTCGCTAAGAATTATATCACGAAATCCACTGGAAATGGTTATGACATCATTAAAATGGTCTCGTACCGGTTGTAGAACACGCTCACATAATAGGCGTAAATTTTCAACTTGATCTTCATTAGGACTGTTATTTAAACCCATACGCTCCGCGGTTTGCGATTTAGTCATCTCGGATAGATGAAAGTTTTTACTTAGCTTCACAATAGTATCCTCCCACAAGTTGTTTGTTATGAAATCCTTGTATCCAAATTTCTCCTGAATCTGGAAAATAATTTGGATTCTTAACGTAATATACTACCTTATCATAGAGTTGTGAGCAAGACATTCCTGATGGAACATCAATAGGTTTTAATTCAAAAAGCGTGTTAGATAATACAAGAATTAGTATTAATTTCATCTAAATAAAAGGTTTATCACAAAGAGCGTAGTTGTTCCCGCAGCTACTAAAAGAACCCAATAGATCTTGTCTATCTTACCGCCCATTTTCTCGACATCTTCGTGAAGGTTTTTCAAATCTTGCTTGTTTTTAATAAGTTCTTTTTTAATTCCAGTCATGTATCCGTAAAGTGATAAGATATGTTCTCTTGTTGATTTAGGTTCAATAGCCATTAAGCTACTCCCCTTTGATTTAATCTAATTGCTTGTTCATCAGGAGATAATAAAGCGGCTTCAGATCTAGTTAATCCTGTTGCTTGATTCACAGGGGATGCTACAGTTTGTATTGCTTTTGGAGCAGGTTGTAGTGGTAAAGGTGGTGTTACTATTTTAGCAGTTTGATTATTTGTTTGTGGTACTGCAATTGATGTTAAACCTTGTGGAAATCTTGGAGTGTCTGTTTCAATTTTATCAAATCTAAACTGCTCATCTAATTTTTGATATTTTAATTTTCTTATAATAGATTCTAATTCATACTTAGGATAGAAAGAACTAACATTAATAGTTCTATTTGTTCCTCTATCTTTTTCTATTTTTCTTAAGTCTTTAATTTTACCGTCAAATCTAGGTTCACTAAAATTAATTGGAACAAAATTTCCAGATAATATATTTCTAATATCTTTTCTAGATAAATTTCTTTCTTTCATTTCTTTTTTAATATTATATCTAGTTACACCAAACTTTTTAGCTGTTTGAAACGCTCTATAAATTCTAGCTTGTTCAATCATTACATTTCTTTGAATATCAATAAATTCATTTGTAATTGAATCACCGTAAGCATTAAGGTTATACATAGCACTTGCTTGAAAAGCTTTAGTTCTAATTTTACTATAGTCATTAATTAAAAAATCTATATTTCTGTTTATGTCTACATCATATGGTTTAACACCAGTAAACAAACCAGTTAATACATCTTGCTCATCATAAACTCTACCTTTGTAAGGTACTCCTGTCATAGAAGAATATAATTGTCGTAGTGTTGTAATAGCACCAGGCTCTAATGCTTTTGTCATATAATCAAAAGATTTGTTCATTTTTTGTTCATCAGTATCTAGATCTCCCCAGATTCTTTTACCATTTTTAGTATAACCTCTTCTAATATCATTCAAAGCTTCAAGACCAATGGGTGTTGAAATAAATGGATCTAATAATTCTCTAATAGGACCTTCTTCATCAAACATTAAACCAATCATAAAATTCATAGAGTTTTGACTTGTAACTTCTTTTTTTTGTATGGCATTGTTTAGTGCTCTCCAAGGTCTTTGTACATAATCATATGGAAGAATTGTGGATAGATCAACCATTTTAAATTTACCTTTAACTGCTTTAGTAATAGCTAATAGTTGTGAGTTTCTTTGGTATCCTGGAGCTAAATTTGCTTGGTAATCTTTCATAATGTCTTGAGTTAATCCTGTAATAGCGCCATAAGTTTTCATTAAAGCTAATCCTTTTACACCTTGAGTAGTAAACATTCCAATCAAACCTCTGTACCCCATCTCTCTTAAAATTGGATCCCCTGATAAAATTTCTTTAGTAGAAATATTCATTACATTAAAAGTACCTCTTAAAGTTTCAGCAGGAAAAGCTACGAAGTTTCCAAGTGGTAAATTTCTAACACCTTTAATTAATGGTGGTACTTTACTATATGTAGGCATAGTATTTCTTACATAATAAGCTGATGCTTCTTTAATTGCTTCATCTAATGTTTTTTTACTACCGTCATTATTAAGCATATCTAATTCTCTACCTGCTACTTTTGTAAACCAGTTTTTCATTCTTCCCATATCTTTTCTAGCGTAATCAGATAAGAAAGATTTATACCAGTTGTAGCCATACCATTTCCAAACGTGGTCACCACCTGCATATAATTTACCCATAAGCTCCACGATCCGAGCTTCACCTGCCTTTTTAATCAAACCATCCAATGAGTTAATTCCTTTTCCTTTTTGTGTAGCTTTTAATAATTCTCTCAATTCAGTTACAACTATGTTTTCATCTAGTGCACCATATTTAATTCCTTCTTCTATATTAGCTAATAATTTTTCTTCGGCAGAACCTATTAATTTTCCTGAGTTATAAATATCATCCATTTGCATTTTAACTGAGTTGATAACAGAAGCTCTACCACCAATTAGTCCTCTCATTAATGCAAAGTCAGCAGCAGTAATAAAATTTCTTGATCCTGTTGCAGGGGAACCTACTGTCTTACCCCATTGTACACCAGCTTTAAACTGTAGCATTGTAGCATAGACAGGGATTTCTGCTAAAATATCTAAAGGACCTCTGTTAGTTGTAAGAATTCTTGCTGTTTCAGCGTCAGTATATAAATCACTTAATGTAGTTTTTAATCCGGACATACCTTCTATTTTACCTATTTGTACAACGTTTGCTGTGCCTTTTCCTGCTCTTGCTGCTGCGGCAGTTGTAAATACTTGACCATCTTTTAACATAGCTCTTGATAGTGAATCATACATTTGTTTGTTAGATACAGCGGACATCATATTAGCTGTAGTAAATAATACATTACTTTTTAAACTTCTTTCCTGTCCTAATAATTTATTAATAACGTTTGGAAGTTCTTCACCTTTTTGTAAAAAATCATCTAAGTTTAATCTTTCTCCTACTTTTCTTAATGTTTCAAAAGGATTTCTATTATCTACCTTACCCATTTGTAATATTTGTTTTATCATTACACCTGAATAATCTTTAATAGCTTTAGCTTGACTTACTCCCTTACCTGCAGCTGCAACAGCCTCATCAATTAAATTTCTATCTTTTTTAATAACGTTCTCTGCAAAATTAGCTGCTCTAACAAAAATAGGATCTGTTGTAGGCATTGCATAACCAGGATTATTAAAAAATGAAAAAGATTTTTTAATGTAACTTTTAGTTCCCGTGTTTAATGCATGAGCAAAACCATCATTATCTGGAATAAACTTTTTATATTGTTTATTTATTTTTACAATTTCATCTTTTAATAATCTAGTTGTGTTACGAATTGATTCTGGAAGATTACTTAATTTTCTTTTACCTTCTAGTACTTCTAATACTTCATCTAAGTATGAATTCATTAATGAAGGAGAAGTTTTATTAGAGTTGTATGATTTCTCAAATCCTTTTGCTAGATCATATGATTTAACTTCAATACTTTTTAATAAGTCTTGTATTTTTTTAGCAGAAGCCCTAATATCTCTACTAGCAGAACCTTTAATAAACAAAGCCTCAGCTGTATTTTTTCCAGCAGATCTAATCATAGAAAGAGCATTATCTATTTTTTTCAAACCAGATTTAATGGGATCTATATTATCAACTGTAAATTTTCTCCATTCACTATAATCAGGTAGTTGTTGAGTCCATTGTTTAGTTCTACCCATTCCTGTTAGTGCTAGTCTAGTTCCAAATTGATTAAAGATAACATCAGTGTTTGCTCTTATTCCTTTTGCAATAGAGGGTAATATAATTGGATCTAAAGCTGCAGCTTTAGTAACTGCTGTAACCAAAGGATTAATAACTTTTCCTGCAACATCATAAACTATACCTACTCCATAACCAATTCCTTTCACAGCTCCCATACCAGCTAGTCCAAGCAATGGAAATCCTGCTCCTATTAATGCACCTTCAGCTCCAAATTTAATTTTGTTTGCAAACCTGGCAGCGGCAAGCTCTCTACCACTTTTACCTTCTTCATTTGTTTTTTCTAAAAACATAGGGTCTAGTCTTTCCTTACCTGATGCTATAAAATCTGTAGCTCCTAAAGCTAAAGCTCCTGTACCCATTCTTTGTGCAATGTTTGCACCTGATTGTATAAATCTATTTTTGTTAACCAGTTTAGAATTTCTCATTCCCGCTGTTCTTCCTACAAACGGTTTAAGTTTTCCTATATTTCTAATTAATTTATCTATTACTTTAAAAGGTATTGCAAATTGTGTACCAAACTGAGTAATTTGTCCGGCTAATGTTTCAGGTTCACCTGTAACATTTAAAAAGTTTTTAGTAACTTCATCTAGTTTTTTAGTAAAATTAGTATCAAAAGTATAATCAATACCTGTAGTTAATAATTCTCCAATAGCTTTAACACCTAAAGGCACACCAGTTACTGCACCTGTCATCACATCCGCAACTGTGTCTGTTTCTTTTTTAGTGTCTCTTTGTAAATAAGTTTTAGGAGAAAATATTCCTTTTAAAAAAAGTTGATTAGTATCAACTTTACTTTCAAATAATAATCTTTCTTCATCTGTAACTTCATCTAATTTTCCGTCAGATATTTTTTTATTATACTTAAATTTCTTTATCCAAGTTTGTGGACCTAGTGTAGGATCTAAAAGTAATAATGAAAAAGGATTTAATACTTTAGTTTTAGGTTCTTCTTTTTTTTCGTAAACATTATTCTTAGTAGTTTGAAATTCTATAGCAGCTGAAATTTCTTTTTCAGTTAACGCACTATCAGATGGTTTGTACTTGTATGGTACATTGTCGGCCATTACGCCCCCGATTGTTGTGGTAGGAATAGTTGTACGTCGTATTTAATATTGAATTGATTAACATCAGCTTGTGTTTGAATCTCAGCAAAGTCAGCCAACGCTTCATAACTTTGAGACATTAATAAAACAATATCATCAGTAACTTCAGGAGGTAATCTATCTCTTAGTTGATCATACGATACGTTAATTTCATTTGTTTGTGCCGGCATAGTTTCTGTTTCACTTACATTAACATCAGTCATGCCTTGTGGAGTTTCTGTCATCATGTTTACATCTTCTGTCATCATTCCACCTTCAGCCTTACCTACTCTACCGCCGTTAGCAAGACCAGATAATCCTTGGTCAAAATCTTTTACCATTCCTAATAGAATACCTGTAGCTGCTGATTTAATTTCTTCTAAAGTTGCTTCTTCTCCTAGTTTTTCTCTAGCTAATTCCATAGCAATTTCTACGTTTGCTGGACTTAGTATTCTAAATTTAGATGCTTTGTTTCCACCTTGTGCTATATCTAATTTAGAAAATTCTCTTTCAGATGACCATGTATCTATTTGTGTTGTGTTAGGATTTTCTTTAAGTCTTTCAGCATCAATTAAATCATTGTAATAAGTATCAATAGTATCCATAGAAATTTCTGTAGCTGTTTTTTTATTAGCTTGAAGCATTCCTATATTATACTCTGATTGAACCCCTGTCAAACCTGTAGCAATATCAGATCTTCTATCTAATAGTTTTTGATATGCTGCTTCATCTGCTGTCTCTCTTGACTCAAAAGAAGAACCTAAATCTGTTCCTAGTTTAGATAATGAAGGTGCTGCTGATCTTAATGCTCCACCAATTCCACTTCCTTCGCTCGGCGCTCCTAAAATATTCAAACCCGCACTTGCTATTCTTAAATAATCTGATGTAGACATACCTCTTTTTTCAGGTCTTTCAGGCATTGGAATTTGTTTATTAATAGATTCATAAATGTCTAGTACAGAGTTTCCATCTTGATAACCAACTCTACCCCCTCTAGCTAAACTTTGAATCCCCATTTGATCTATAACTTTTAGATCTCCTTTAGACTCAACACGTCCACCTCTGAACATAGGTCTTCTTAAAATTCTACTCATAATTAACTAAACATTCCTCTAACGGCACCACCTAGTCCAGCGGCCCCGATCCCCAATCCAAGTAACTGTTGTGTTGTGCTTGGTGGAGGAGTTGATTGCATTTGTGTAGCTGCAGGGAATCCACCGATAACTGATGCTAACTGTGGAGCAACTAAACCTAGTTGTGTGTAATCTGCAAAAGCTGCTTCTCTAGCTGCTTCTTGGTCCGCGGCTAGTTGGCCTTGACCAATTTGTCTTTGAGCACCGCCTAATTGAGACTGGTAAGTTCCTAAACCTTGTTGTGCTTGTAATTGTAATAGTGCTTGTTGTTGTGCATTTTGAAAACCTTCTTGTTGTAATCCAGATTGAAGTTGTCCTCTGTTCAATTGATTATTTCTCATAGCTTCAGCTTGCATGATACCTTCTCTACCACCACCATAAGCTCCTGCTTGAATAGATTGATCTCTTAAACCTGTTTGTTGTACTGCAGCGTTTCTATCAAACTCTGCTAGTGATGCGTCTATAACTTGTTGTTGATATGGACTTTGAAATTGTTGATAACCTTGTGCACCTGTTAGTGAACCTAGACCTGCTGCAGCTGTTGCTGCTTGTTGTTCTAAACCCGATTGACCTTGTACGAATTGTCTACCTGTGTAAGTAGAAGTAGGAATACTTGTTCCAAGTAATCCTAAACCTTTGTTAGTTATACCAAGACCAGCGGCCTCTACGAATGGTTCCCTTAATTGTCTTGTTATTGTTTCAGCCATTATGCTTGTCCTTCTAATTGTTTCATTTGATCATACATTAAGTCAGCGCCTTTTTTAACGCTTCCACCACCCGCTGCTCTTACAGCATCAGCAGTCATTACAAATTCATTTTTAGATAATCTTGCAGGAACATCATCTGCTCTCTCTGCTTTACCCATAGGCACGAATCCTCCGCCTCTTAAATCCATTTCTCTGCCACCTAAATTCATTAGTCCACCTTCCGCTGCCATCATTCTTTCAGGAGCAACTTGTTTTTTACCTAATTCCATTTCAATTATAATATCAATTTCTTCTACTTCCTCTGGAGTCAAATCATCATAATCTTTACCAAACATATCATTAGCAAAGTTATCTCTAGAAGCGTCATATATAAATTCTCTATAATCCATATTTGCCATTTTACCTTCAGACATTGCTTGATCTTTAAATTCCTCTAAACTCATAGGTTCTAATCCTTGTTCCATCATGTCAAATCTATATATCTTATAAGCGTCCATTAATGTAGAATCAGCCACTTTAATGTTTTCATCCATTGTCATATCACCTTTTGGTGTATCAATTGTTTCTTCCATGTTTACATCCATAATACCACCCTCTGCTTTTCTACTTGCTCCCATTTCTTTTTGAGCCTGAGCCATTGCTGATGCAAAATCTAAACCTTCATCTTGTAGTTCTTTTACTCTTTCCATAAGTTCATCAACAGATCCACCTTCTGCTTTTCTACTTGCTCCCATTTCTTTTTGAGCCTGAGCCATTGCTGATGCAAAATCTAAACCTTCATCTTGTAGTTCTTTTACTCTTTCCATAAGTTCATCAACAGATCCACCTTCTCGAAATGTTAAAGGTCTAATTGACATTGGTTTTACATCCGATTCTAAAGAGGCTAAACCTTCTTTAGCTACTTCCATCATGTCTTGAAAATGTTTATACTTTTCTTTTGCAGTTCCACCTTCTTTATAACCAACTCTACCGCCGGTTTTATATCCGTAAGTATCTAACATATTATCAACTTCATCCATGTCCCATGTTCCGGTGTTTGCGTAAATTCCTCTAATGGCTGCTCTTCTGGCTGTCTTATCTCCAATACCTTGAGCCGCTAATTCTGCATTGTATTTTGATAATGCGTCTTCATTTAATTCTACTTGTTTAATTGCTGCATCTGTTGAACCCATTGCTGCTGCTGTTTTAAATGGATTTTGTTCGGCATATCCTGCAGCTTTTGCTGCTCCAAGCTTAGCTTGTTGACTTAAAAATCCTTTATCTCCAAAAGATAATGCTGTTGAGTTTCCTGTTTTTGCATAATCACCTAATGCTGTTGGTGCTGCTGCAAATATTCCTGTTCGTGCAATATCTTTTAAATCTGCTTCATCGTCGGTAGCTGCCCTGGCTAAAGCTGCGTTTGCAAATTTACCATACGCCCCTGCTAGTCCACCTATACCTGGAAGCATTGCTGCTGCGTAAGGTACAAAAGGTCGTATCTCTTTAGGTATTATTTTTTTAATTTTGTTACGTACTTTTGAAAAAAATCCCATAGTTTCTCTATAATTTATTTGTTGAAATGCAAGATAGCAAGTCTTGAGTATATGCTAATTTTATGCATTTTACTAGTTTTTTTACCTTTAGTCAATCTAGAATAAATTAGTAGCAGCCCCTAAATCAAGGCCTTCTACTACTATATGTACACTTCTAGATATGTGTTCTGCTTTAGTAGATGTACTTACATTTTGTACATCGGTCATCGCTTCAGCGTCAGAGTTATACTCTTGACCTGTCTCTAAATTCTTTAAAGTTATCTCTACTCTTGGTGTAATAACCGGGACCTTCTTACCGTCGATTGTTTCATATCTTAAACTTGCTTCTTGTTCTACAAACATTATCTATCCTCTCTACTTGTTTCTAATATTGATATAATAGCACTTATACCTGTTGTAACTGAAGATTCAAGTTTTAACACATCATTTTCTTCTAGTATTACTGGTCCTTTTGCAAGATTACAAATAGTAGGTCCTGTAATATCTGCATAAGCTATTTGATAATCAGTTGCTGTAGAAGAATCAGTAACTGTTGCCTTAACTATTTTAGTACCAGATTCATTAGTCACTTGTATATTTTGAATAATAGATCTTGAATTACTTGGAACAGTATAAACTGTCACTGAAGTAGTTACTGCCGGATCATAAAATGAATTTTTATATATATTTGCCATTAATATCCATCCTGTACTAATAATAAATCAAATGTTGCAGAAGCAGAAGAAGTAGAACTAGCTAGTCCAGTTACTTGTATATCAGTCTTTTCTCCATAAGCACCACCATCTGGAAAATTAATATAAGTTAAACCACCTCTTACTTCTAAATATTGTTTAGTTTGAAAACCTGCATCAGTAATAGTATTATCTCTAGTAATAACTTTAAAAGTCATTTCTTGATCTTTTCCACTAGATACATTTAAAGATAATAAGTATCCTGTATAACCATTAGGTACAGTATAGACTGTCATTAATGTCTGTCCATTTGCAGCGTCTATATAAGCTGCAGTATTAGTAGTAGAAGAATAAGTTGCCGTTATATTTCCTACATTATTCCCAGTAGATCCAGCCGTTTCAACACTCATTCTAAATACTCTTATGAATTCAATTCCTGTAGTTACTACTGGAGTTGTTCCTGTTAAAGTAATGGTTGTTTCTAATAAATTAAAACTAGAATCTAAACCTTGTATTCGTAAAGTTCTTGCTCCTGTTCCAGCAGCTACATCATTAGCACTGCTACTAACTACACTTAAAGTTTGAGCAGACGTTTGAAATATAATATTACTTGCTGGTTCCCAAATAGTTTCAAAAGCTCCTGATCCAATAGAACTATTGTAGCCAAATTTATTAATAATAGAATATCCTGGTACTTTCCCTTGCTGTACTGCTAAATAAAATGGAATATCACTTACTGTACTACCACCTGTAATTGGATTTATATTATTGCAACTCATTAGCAGCCAAACCTCATATTAAACCAAGAAAATCTTTCACCTTCTTCTTTTAACTGTGTTAAAAATGTAGAGTTTAATTGTTCAACTACTGTGGACAACGCTCTGTTAATTTGTCTTTGATTATCTTCCGTATATTCTTTTTTAGGTTCAGGTAATCTTACTACAATTTTTGTCATTATCTTCTTCCATCTGGTTGAAGGTCAACTTGGAATGTTCCAAATCTCCATGATTGGCCGCTACCTATATTTTCTACTTTAATATTTGCATATCTTCCTCTGGCTCTAGTATCTACTTTAGTGGTACTAGAAGTAATTACAAAAGGACTTAAGGTTGTACCTGTTGCATTATCAGCAGGATAATCAGAAACAGATATAGTTACATTGCTATCTCCTACTAAATTTTTAAAGTTAGGTAAAAATCTTCGCATAGCTAAAAATACCTCACTTTGTTGTGCTTGTAAAGAGAAGTCAAAGGATTGTACAAAAGAAGTTAATGTAGTTGTTGTACCATCTGGATTTACTTGATCTGTTCCTACTTCTTGTTCAAAGAATACACTTTGTCCTAAACCGGTCTCACCTATGATAACTGGAAAACTTCCAGTATTAGAACTATTATATGCAGTTGCATAAGGTTGAGGGTATACTAATGAATCAATCCAAGTTGTTCTTATAGAATTAGTATTAACTCCTGTATACCAATTACCCATAGGTACTGGAGTATTAGTTTGTCCGTAGTTAAATACTACATATCTATTATTAAATTCTGATCCTTGTGATGGATACCACCAAGTTACTTCTGTATATAAGTTATTAATCCCTGCATTTACTTGTTGACCTTTAGTTGTATCAAAGTCATCATAAACATAATCTTCCACTG
>Ga0222629_1000255_pt1 | contig 19494 bp, 3 predicted proteins | sample AntAcemetagenom1_FD_179847 | JGI IMG/M metagenome (GOLD analysis project Ga0222629, IMG submission 179847) | Saline water microbial communities from Ace Lake, Antarctica - #1 | ecosystem: Environmental > Aquatic > Non-marine Saline and Alkaline > Saline | place: Antarctica: Ace Lake | collected... | reverse complement strand
AAAGTCAGTTGAATCTAAACTGTCCAACAACTGAGCATTGGTTGCTGAGCCACCAAACACTGGCGATCCTGAATTCCACAATGTGATACCGTTGTAAATTGTGGGGAACGCAGAGTTGACTGGTGCAGCTGGGGTAAAGCTAGCATCCTTGCTGACAATAGCAACTCGTGTGTTGTTGACATACAAGCTGGTTACAAAGTGAGGTGTTGCACCAGAGTCGTTAATTGTTTCAGGAATAGCGCCAGTGGTGCCTTGGCTGCTGGAAAAAGCAGGCCCAACCACAATAAATGCAGCGCCGGTCCACACTTTAACCTGCTGGTTTACAGTATCGTACCATAAGTCGCCTTGCACGTTTGAAGTAGGCGCAGTAGCACTACTAGTAGCAGCACTAATTGTTTTGAAAATTGTACCGTTGTAAACTTTCAACAAACTGTTAGTTTTGTCCCACCAAAGTTGACCTGTTAGCGGGGAGCTAGGTGCTGTGGTGTTTGCGCCATTCTCCAGCAGGTGAACAAAGTTTTCGTCCAAGAACTCTCCGTAGCCTGCGTAGTTTTTGCCTACCAAAATCATGCTTGAGCTGGTGTTTACTGTACCGTCTGCAATTGTTGCAAAAACGTTACCGTCGGTAAGATTGATTGTATATGCCATGTTAGTCGCCTGTTCCTATTTCAATATTTATACAGCGTTGATGTTACTCAGTGTCTGTATTCTCACAGTGTAGTCAATTTGAATTTGACGGTTCAAACTCTTTTGTACTGGGTGAAAAATTACATGAGTGATTAGACGTAGATCGTCTGCACTTCCATTCCAGGCCTTTAGGCCTAATTCGTCGAACACAAATTCACCATTAAAGTTGGTCGAATTGTCAAACGCTTGCTGTTGTGGTGGCTCGCCGTAGTCCAGCAAGCAAGTAACTAGAATGTCTGTATACACGTTGCCTGATGTGTGCAACACTGTCATACGGTTGTTCACTGGGTCTTGGTTAGCAGCACTTTGATCGTCTACAACTTTTTGGTATGTCTGATTGTATAAGTCAGCATTTTGTCCAATAGTGTTAGGGGGCAAATATGTAATAACGCCTGTAGGGTCAACTGAGCTGCCGCCGTTTCCAAATGCCATTTCGTAAATGTAGCCCAGGTTCCTGTTACTCAGGGTTTGCGCCATTGCAATTGAAATATTTTCGTAGTGGATTGCATTTTTTTTGTCTACTAATACTTCCCCGCTGTTAGGGTCGTGGATTTTTATAAATCCTTCAATTTTTGCAAGTCCGGGAGTAATGATCATGCTCGACCCTCCACATAAGTCTTGTTAGTTGCAGGGTCAAATATCCGCATGTGTGCTTGCACGGATATTGTCCCAGTTTCGTTGGGCCTAGCAGGTTTTTGTTGGTTAACAGGTTCTGCTGGTTTAATTGCCTGAGTAGTTGTCATCATGATCACTTATTTACCTTGTTTATAACCCACGTAAAAACCTTGCGGCCAGAGTCTGGGTATCTTGCAATGCTACCCCATTACTAGCCGAGTCTACGCCAGGTTGGTACCAAGACGCCCCACGACGTACTAGGATAGTAACTTCAAGTCCTGCTGGGGGTAGCACAATAGGACTTACTGGGTCAGAATCTGTCCAAAATTCTACTGCAACAGGATCAAAATCAGTCACAAACCATGGATACTGAGATGTTGTTGCTGTTTCAGACAACGGGTACTGTCTAACTCCGCCTACATACACTTCCAGTGCCAGAATGTCTGAACTGCTGTCCTGGTACGCACTGTCAATATCAATGCTGGGTGCATAGTACACCGAAGTGGACCCATCACTTAAAGTAACATCACTTACAACATAATCCTGATTTTCTTTGTTTAACAAGTTGCCACGTCCGAGATCAGTTACATCAGCACCCACTGCGTGATCTGCTGCTGCAGTACCACCTGTTCCTCGCATGAGACTGCTGATTGTATTCAGCGACAGATCTCGTTCGCGGTACATTATACGCTCGCCATCAATGATCACTACACCAAAAATGCCCAGTTCTAGATTAGGCTCGCTTAGTGCTTTAGCATTTAACACACGAATTTGATTGTCTGTTGCTAATGCTGCAACAGAAACTTGTGTAGTAGTTTGTTTAGTAATTCTATAGGTAGCTTGTACTCCGCGCATGTCTTGGAATATACGGAATCCCATTTCTTCCGGGGTCACGTTGTTGGTAAACTGTGTTACTGCAACAACTTGAGTAGGGCCAATTGCGCCAGTCGCCAAGATCAAGAAACCATTTTCTACTGTGTAGTCTGCGCCTTCAAACAGTCTGAAGCCATCTAGTGTTACCCAGAGTCTGCTGGCTGCAATGTCTGTACGCTGCAGATTGAACTGATTGTTAGCTACCGATGTACCGGCAGTGTAATCATACGATCCAGGTGTGGAATTTAGCAAAGCAGGATCGTAATTAGTGCTGTCGTAAGGCTCATTAATAGTTACGCCTGTTACAATAGGACCATTGAATACTTGTGTAAGAATATTCTGCTGTGATGTGTCATTCCAGGTTATTACAGCAAACACATCGTTTATGTTCACAGTGTTGGTTATCTGTATTTGATTTCCGGCCACAATGTAATCTGCAATAGTATTAACAGATATTAGAATAGCTGCGCCGGCTGCTGGCGGCGCAGCAAATACTACCTGACGTCCAGGTGTGTTTGATCCGTCCCAGTTGCTTACACTAAAGTCTCCAACAAATGCACCAAGACTTTGTGTTTGCAGTACTCCGTCAATCCATACTTGAATATCTGTAATTGGATTAATAATATCTTGCTGGTAGCCACCACGCTGTGGTAATCCAAAACTTAAACTACTATCGTCGCCAATCCACTCAATGCCAGATGCTGGTTTTAATCGCAGACCATTTTGAGTTACAATCATGTTAGCTGGATTGGTTCCTGCAATGCTGTTCTCTGCTGTTATAGACTTAGAAACTACCAGCGCAGCATTAGTTACAATTGTCTGAACTTGTGGCGTGCTCCAAGAATACTGATCTGGTGTTGTGGTTCCCAATGCCAGCAAAGAAATACCATCGTTAAATCCAAATGTTTGTCCAAAATTAACAAGTGTGGACAGAGTTGGTACAAAATTTAACCAGTACGCTTCGTTGGTGATTTCAACACCAACTGGCACAGTTTGCAGTGCTCGGTAATAGTCGGCACCATTGATCACAACGTCTAGTTGGTTAAATGCATCAACAATGCTCCAAGTCAATGCAGCAGCATATGCTTCCCAGCTCACGCTCTGGACCAGCTGACCATTTGCAAATACTGCAACGTTGTAAATTTCAACATTGTTAACCGGTATAACAACCGAACTTCCAACATCAGCACCGCTGTAGTTTGCACGATACAACTGGCTACCGCCGCCTGCTTCGTAGATTGAAATATTAATAATATCTTGATTACTTGCGTTGTACAACAATGATATTGTTTGATTGCTCCAGCTCACAGTGTAGTCAATATCTCTGGCCAGATCAACACCAGTTGTTAAGTTGCTGACTGTTATTTGAACAGGGTTTTCTACCACGTTGGCCCAACTGTACTCGTCTACAATTCCAGGTTCGTAGGTGTAACGTATTGTTCCAATTTGAAACCCATGTCCGTCGCGACTCCAGTCACTACCGGGTCGAGTAAACACTTTAAAGTCCAGCGTGTCAAACTCAGAACCGTTTACTAGTTCTTCGGGTGCATGGCCTTGATAAGTGTCAATGAATTTGCCGCCGTCAACGTTGATGTCTGAGAAACGAGTTGCTAAGTTAGTATCAGTAAACTCGCTTTGATAAACAGCATCAAGTGTATTAGGATCGCCTAAGAAGTAGTTGCCGTAGACCTGTACGCCAGGGTAATCAACACCGTCTATCAGCAGGGGTAGCTCAAGTCCTGGAGAATTAACTCCAGCAACGTACAGACCCATAGTACGGTCTACACCGCTAAGTCCAACACCGTCGTTGTAGGTACCTGCATTGACAAATTCCCAGTTGTCAAGATCAAATGTTGGTCCCACTACTGCTGTACTGTCAGCACTAGCAGCTTGCCATACACGATCGTCGTATCTAACTAGATCACCGTTTTGATAAGTTGCGCTAGCATTCCATTCAACAACATTAGACACATATTGGTATCTGTCAAATTTTATTGTAGTACGGAAAGTACGCACAGGACTGTAGTATGCTGTGTCAGCAGGCACAACTTGTGCACTGTAGTTTTGCGCAGATGCAGCACCGTTCATCACTGCATATGCCTGCGCTCCGGATCCATTACCACCAGAGAATGTAACTACAGGAGTTTCGCGGTAACCTATACCAGCAGTGGTAATTGTAACTGATGTTACTTGACCTAAACTATTCAGCACTGCAGTACCGTGTGCAGGCTGTGTAGCTGTGCCAACAAACTCAACTACCGGAGGTTCGTTGTAACCTTTACCAACTGCAACTATCTGCACTTCTACTAGATTCAGCAGATGATTTTGATACCAAGTGCTGTACGGCCAAGCAGCCCAGACTGTGCTAGTAGCTGCAAGATCGCTTTTAGTAGTCAACGGTGCATTGAATGCAGTACCTAGCTCGTAGGGTGTTAGTACTGGACTAGTGTATTCAGGTATTGCCAGTGCAGTATTAAAATATGCAGGCAAGTCAAAGTCTGATAGGTCGCCATTGAATGCATCTTTACCGGCATACTTCAAGTTAAACTCTCGAATCTGTACGTGATAAGGTTTGACTTCCTGAATGTAGTCTTCTACAAATTCCTGGTTGTCTCGGATGTAATTCTGATAAGGAACCAGGTCTCGGATTCTGTGATCTACATCAATCAAACTGGTTTTTACTAGCCACTCAGGGGCAGAGAATTCACTTAACACATAGTTAAACATCAGTATCAGTGAACGGTTTCTCTCAATTGCAAGATCATCAATAAACAGTTCTTGATTGATTGCTTGGATGATCTTGCGAGTTTCTATCACAGGCTCTTGATCATAGTACTGTGCATCAAATACTTCAAGATCGAAACCAAAACGTCCTGCTGCGTAGTCCCACAGCTCTGACGAGAACTCAATGGTACCGTCTTCTAGTCCAACTCGTTCCCAGCCTAAGTCGCTTAACAAATAAATTTCAAATTTGCCTTGAGCGTTTGCAGTTACTTTGACACTTGATCCTACTGGTACTGACAGTGTGTCCAGCAAGCTGAAGCTGGCTACTTCTGTAACCAACTTGCTGCTAAAGTTGTAGCCTGGGCGGTACCAGTCAATGTGGCTCCAGTAGTCTGGTGTGTTGAAGTTTTGCACTCTAGACAACACCAATTCACGTACACCAACCTGAGTCTGACTCAATTGCACAGTATAGATTGTCCACAATCCTCTATTGCTGCTGTCTGACACTATAAGGTACGAGTATCCCAGTTGCACAGCATTAATATTTTGGAATCCTAATATTTCCAAATTAGCTACACGCAGATTCCACAGTCCTGAGTTAGCAGTGGGTTCCGGTTCACTACTGTTGAGCAGTGTGAATGTACGGCTTTCTGAAATAGCATACTGTGCAAGCACTGTGTTGGCTCTTGACAAGTAGTTGCGTAACGCTTCAAAGCGATACACAAACATACTTTGACGTGGACGGAACTGTACACCATATTGTTCAGCAATGCTTAATCCGGTGTCGGGCACTTGATTACCAGATGTATCAACACCGCAAAAACTGTCTTGCATTTTGCGATACAGATTGTTACTTAGAAATCCGTCGGCGCGATCCTGTGCGATCAACTCGTATTCTACGTGTACATTGTCGTTGGTTAGTTTGCGATCAAATTCAATGTTTAAAATTGTATCGCTGGCTTCAATATAGTCACCTGCATTATACAAAGCCACTGTGCTTGAGTTAATTGGTGCCAAGAAAGGAATGCCGCTGCCACGTGGGTTTTCAATATAGCTAGCAACTGTGCTGATTGGCAATGTCTTTTTCAGTGCAGTAGCAGTTGTTGTGATTCCTCTAACCCAGAAGTAGTAAGTGGTAACAATAGTTCCATCTAAACTCAATTTAGAATTTACAGTGTAACTCAGTGAGTTGAACACTGTGCCTTCGCCAGCATAGTTAGCAGGTGGTATATTGCTTTCTACCCACTGGTACACATCAACTGAGCTGCCAGGGAACACTTGGCTCCAACGACGGCTAGCATACACAATGTCATCTTGATTTGGATCAATGAATCTTACTGTGCCAGTATTCCACCAAACTTTTCCTACATAATTGACTGCCCATGTAGTTCCGCGCAGGTTATTGGATCCAGCATTGTAAGAAGCAGGATCAATTGCACCAATATAATCAATGTTCTGACGTGCAGCGCCTAGTATTTTTCCTTGTATTGGATCAATGAAATCTAAGAATTCAGTTGTTGCGCTAGTAATTCGATCGTACAAGAACACTGAGTTCAATAATCGAATATCCACAACAGGCTGTTGCACAGTGGTTGCCTGCCATACTGGTAATCGGCTGGCGTTTTCGTAAACAAACACACTGCCGTAGTCAGTGTTAGAAGAGTCGCCTACGTCTGCTGTTGGTGCACCAATTGCCAATACGCCTGATGTGTAGTTTACTGCAGCGCCAAAGTTAGCGTAACGATTAACTTCGTTGGTGTAAATTTGTGTTCCAAACACAAACTTTCCCGGGTTAGCAGCTGATTGTGTGCTGCTTGGCAACAAGTCAAATGTGTACACTGCACCACTTTGTACAATATTGCTAAAAAATACTGTGCTTCCCACATCAAATATAGTGGTACCATCATCAAACTCAATTTCAATATACAATGTGCCTTGTGGCGCACCTACTACTAAGTTGACTGCACTAGTATCAATGCTGAGACTGCTGCCGAAGCCAGCAAACGCAACAGGATACGGACTTGTGATATTTTGCACCCATATAAATGTTTCAAAGCCAAGATCATCAAACGCAGTGCCTACACTGCCTGGTGTAACCTGTAGTTTGTCGCCTTCAGTCACTGACGAGCTGTTTTTAACTGATATTGTTAACACACCTGTTGAGCTTGCTACAGCAATCACGTTTGGAACACCGCTTTGTATTCCTGCTGGGATTCCATTAATTGCATCTGCTAATCCGGCAACTGTGTTGTTAGGACTAGCAGGCACTGCAATATCAATATTGTTGACTCGTAGTGTGTTGCCTGCAGTCAACACTGGATTTGCAACTGTGGCAGTAATAGCACCGTATGATCTGCTTTGGTTAACACTGCGCTCAACAATACCGCCTTTGTATATTTGCACACTGCTTTGTGGTTCGCCCACATACAAGCTGCAGTTATACAAGCAAAGATCAACTTCACTACCAAAATTACTGAATTCAGCAACAGCGTGTTGCGTGATCTGTTGGACTAACGCAAATTGATTTGTTTCAATTTCAACTACGTCGCCAATGTTTAACTCTTGGTTAATTGTCACTGTGCTGCCCGACACTGAGAATGTGTTATCGGCGCCAATGATGCTGCTGTCTTCGTTGACCAACAACTTGTTGTTTACATATACTGTAACCGGCTCAACTGGAGTTCCTAACACCACATACGAGTTGCTGGAATCATTGTTGCGAATAAATTTCTGTACGTTACGATCAAACATATAAACTGCGCCAGCTTGTACTTCGCCGTTAACAGTTTGGTTAAGTGCACCAATTAACAGTTGACGTCCATCAGTTGTGCAACTAACAGATTCTCCAAATCGTGCGCCGGCTGTAAGTCCGGTTGTGGTTATAGTGTCTACATACTTAAAATAACTCTGTGCATTAACTACAATCACTGTGCCTGCTGCAGGCACAGTGTCAAATGTCAGCTCTTGCGTGCCATTGTTAAATGTGTAGTCAATATTGGGACGGTACAAAGATCCGTCAACAGTTACGCTGAATGAATCTATGTTTGTAGCAGTAAAGAAGTTAACACCAAGATCAAATACATCGTCTAATGCAGGTGCAGTGTATGCAATGTTAAATGCAGACACACTACCTCCAGTACCAACTGCGGTAATTGTAAGCACAGCGTTGTTGGCTCCGTTTACGCCACCGTCGAAGCTGGTAGCGTTGATGGTAATTGTGTCTGCAGGAGCATATCCAGAACCGAAGCTGGTGGCTCCGATACTACCTGCACCGCTGCCTTGCCCAACTTCGCCACGAATGCGTACAATAGTAAACTCAGCACCTGCACCGCTGCCGGATGTGGATGATTGGGGGACATCGTAGTACACTCGGGAATCTAGTTGGTTGACATAAGTTCTCTGAATGTCAACTAAAGTGTCTAGTGCTGGTGCAGTAGTAAATGTAACTTCAGTTAGTCCAGCATCTAGTGTGTAGTCTACGCTCAGTGTCAACACCAATCCATTAACTGTGATTTTGAGTTGAGTTGCTTGGTTAATTTGTATAGTACTGCTGATGTTGTAAACAGTTGTAACTGCGTCACCACGAGCACGCACAAATTGTGATTCCCAATCAACCCGTCCATAAGCATGCACTTTGTTTAATCCAGGCGCGCCAATGTACATCCACCGTTGGTCTTGACTCATGACCACACTGTGACCAAACTCGCCAGCGCCAGGTGTGCTAGAAGGAGTAGTGCCGGGCTGTGTCAGCAGTTGCCATTGTGCAAAAGGTATAGCGCCAGGTTGTCCTAGTGCTGGGTCTTGAAAGATAACAACCGCATATCCGTTGTTAGTTTCGTTGCTAGGGCCTAAACTTTTACTTGCGCCTGCAACTGCCCATGCTTGATCTCCAAAGTCTACTGCATTTCCGTAACCTACAACACCAGTTGTGCCTAAGGTTAGTACTGCTCGCTCTTCATCGCCTAATGGACTCACTGGAGTATACACATCAGAAAAGCTGTTGACATATACATATACACCACCTGCTGTTGAGTAGCCTGGGCTGCCCACTAGAGTTGCTAATTTGTTACGAGCTTGTGATACGCTGGTACCAAACTGTTCATTTTGTTGCACTAGCTCTGGATCAGGTAACAATGTTAACGGATTGCCAAACACTTGTTGTTTCTCAAGCACACTCCATGTGCCAGCGCCGTTGTCGTCTACCCATACTTTTGCACCGGACATAATGTCATTCGCAAACGGCAAGTCAACAATGTTGCTGGCCTGAGACACACGCATGGTTTCTAGTGTGAAGCCAAGTCCTTGTCCATCTGCTACAGTACGGTCTCCCGAGAACTGGAACACAATGTTCACAGTAGTAAGGTTAGGCACGCTGACAACTTCATACACACCGTTAATCTCAACGTCAAAGAACTTGATGATCAGTTTGTTACCTACAACTAGACCGTGTTGGCCACTGAAAATAACACGACTTGTGCCATTTAAATTGTCACACACATGATTAACTGTGCCTGGTACTGATTGTGCTCTGTAAATGTTCCAGTCGTAGTTGTTGGTTTTTGCAACCCATATGGTAGTTCCAACTTTGATGCTGTCAATGTTTTCATTCAAGCTGTTAACGTCATTGATATCAAATACTGTGATATCAGCATCATCTAACTTAACATATCCTGCAGTAGGTAATGCAACATCAGTTGGCAAACTAGTTGTAGTTGGAAGGATATTTGGAGAAGTCAGTTTGTAACTCTGGCGCCATACATCACTCAGCAGGATTGATTGATCAGCCAGACTAGTCTCTTGCGGCAACACCACTTGTAGTAAACTAGGATTGGAATTTAATAATGAACGATCAAGTCGAAGTTCAAAATAACTGCGGTTAGCGTTGGCACCATAAACTGCACGTTGTACTGCCCAGTTTTCGTAGATGTCATAATCGGCAGATTCTTTACCAAAGTTTGCACCTTTAAACAGCTCTGCGCTGAGTGAAGTTCCTTTGGTTTCTAGGAACTGTCGGTACACATTGACTTGACTTACATCACCAAGGTTCAGTGCTGCCATGTACTGGCGAGGACGGAATCCAATAAGACCGTAACTCAACAAGTCATTGTCAGTTTCAATATTGGCAGAGTTAATGTCGTAGCTGTTGAGCAGTTGGTTTGCTTTGTTGCTTAGGTTGGGCAACAGTCCAAACTCTGATCGTACATAATCGCTTTGTGTCCAACTGCTGAAATTAAAATTCATGCTAGGTTGTACAATAGTCAGCGCACTCCAGTACACATTCTTGTGCTCAACAATTTCGCCTTTGCTGTAAGTTTTTAAACCTGTCCATTCTTCAACATTGTCTTGATTTAGAATAAAACCCGGAGCATCTACACTACCGTTCCAGTCAGTACTGTTTACTGCAATCAAGTTCAACCGACTTTGTCTTGCACCAGTTGTGGGATTGTAAATCAAATCACCAAACACACTTTTGTTACTTAACACAATCATGTGTTCGTAAGTGGTATAACTCAGATCCACAAAGCTAATGGCTTCTGAGTTTAGTGTCTGCATAGTGAACGTGTTGTTCATACGCACAATGTTTAGATTGCGTGCAGGAAACTCTTGGCTGTTCTGTGTCAGCACACTGTTTTCAGCAGTTTGCGTGTTGATAGAGTTTACTATTGCCTGCGGCTTGGTCACTGTGAGTCCAGATGCCAACGGGTTCAAATTGATGATAGCATCCGTCTCCCACCCTTGTTGACTCCAGTACAAAAATTCATTGACCATACGTGGCCAATCTAGAACATAGCCATTAGCAATGTCAGAGAATGACAATCCTTGATTTTCCAAAAACTTGCCGTAGCTTAACAAAAAGTCTGCAACACTTGTGGCGCTGCTAAACACAAATCCATAAGGCACTTGTGTCACAGTGTCTGTGTAAAAAGTAGGAACCTGGATCGTTACTCCACCACTAGAGTAAGTTTGCAAACGTCCAGCTGCACGACTTTCTAGGATGTTAAAGTAAGGTTGTGCAACACTGTATCCATTAACTGCAAAGCCACCGCTTTCAGTTTTCTGAATTGTTACGCTGCTGTAGCTTATGCGATCAAACGGTTGATTTTTGTACAACAAAATGTCGTAGCTTTCATCCGGGATCAACAACGCAGTATTAGTACTGTTAGGGCTAGACTTTTCTGTGTACAGTTTGATGTACTGTTTGTCGCTGAAGCTGGCCATTCTGTAGCAAAGACGTACATCCAAGCTCTGCAGGTCAGCAGTAAGATTCTGTGTGGAATCCATTCCGGTCAAACGGTTGTAGTCTACGATCCAGTTAACATAGCTGGCTTTGCTAACACCGTTACCGTACACTTCAATGCCATTGGCGTCTAGTCTAAAACGATTGTTGTACAAATACTGCTGGTAATCGTTGTTATATTTGTAAAGATCTCTGTCTGCAAACAGCGCAAAGAACTTAGCCGAGCGTGTCAGAGCCAGCACTCGCATAACTGCAAACGGGTAACTTGAACTGTTCCACCAAGAAGCTTCAACTGGACTGCCGTCGCCTACTGCCCAACTCTTTTGAAACTGCCGTTGAGTAAATGATCCCATGACTGAATCAGCTGGGCTTAATAATTCGCCTTCTGTTCCAGTTGGCAGCACAGCTGACAATCCAGGACGAGCATAACCTTCAGCAAAGTAAGGAGCAATTGGGTCAGCAACATAACCAGCTTCAACATCGTCCCATAACACCAAGTTGTCACGAGTGTAAGGGGCTGGACCATAACGATCGTTCCACCACGTAGGACGCACCGTTAATCCTAGCATTTCCCAAGGAGTGTATTCGGGCTGTTGGGTGTCGTAGGTGTAACGATAGATTCCGCGCCAAGCGCCTAACATTGTTTGATTGTCTAGTTTGTTCTTGGCGCTGCTGTAGTTCCAAGTAAACGAATTGTTTACATCATACTGCTGAACCTTGTAGTCAAGTTTGTTCCAACCGCAATAACTTAAAAAGTCTTGACTCAGGATGACATTGATTTCTTGGAAAGTATATCCTGTGTCACGGAATTGACCTGGCAGTACTTCATCTATTGTGAGTGGTACAGGATTGCCATCCAGCTTCAGGTTGTTATAGATTCGAATTTCAAATTCCAACAACACATCGTCCCGGATGTCTCCAAACAGCGGAGTAGTACTACCGTCGTGTCCTTTGGTTGCGTTAATAGTGCCAGTGCTGCTTTGTTGCACAATAATTCCAGGACGGAATGCAGGATATAGTCCAAGTTTAGTAGGAGTATTAGGAATAAAACTACCAGCAGTGTTTGAATACTCATTGATTGTGATAACATCGCCAATGGCCAAGGTAGCAGTTATTGTAATTCTAGGACCGTCGGTAGCAACCACATAGTCTGTGTTACGTATCAACAGCTTGGAGTTTTTGTACACTAGCAGGCCAAGATAGTTGGCCAAAGTGTAATTGTAAACTTGCACAGTGTCAAATGTAACACCGGTGATGAAACCCACGGTGTACTTATTGCTGGCCACAGTTACACCTGTGGGTAGCATGTCACTCCAGTAGAACGGCTGACTGTCTAATTTGCCTAGCGTCACCTCTTGTATTGCAGTGTCTAGTACTGCTGAAATGTCATTGAATCCAATATTTTGACTTAGAACAGAATTCAGCACCTGTGATTTAAACTTGGTGTACTCTCTGCTGTTGTACTGTAAAGAGTTAAAGATATTGTATTCTTCGCTGCGAAGGAAATAACCAGCCAGTGTTAGCGGTGCGCTTTGTTGCAGAATTACCAAACCGTAAGGCACAACATTGCCAAGATCACGCAGGTTATTAGCGCCGTTGATTGCACCGGTTAAGCCTTGCAAGTTTTCACAAATACTCTGGTAATGCGAACGAATTGTTCCTAGTGTAAACTCTGAAGAGTTTGCATTCAGAGGATTGCTCTCAAGGTTGTTTGGCACTTGATAAAATGCAACCTTGCTAGTTTGATCACTTAATACCAACACTTCAATCACATTGTCAACTGCGTAGGTACCTGTTAGTGTGATTGTTGTACTGTCTTCTGTAGTAAGGTAGCTGTAGCTAGAACTGTCCTGGAATACTGAGCCAACGTATATTTTAATCACCGGTACTGCAATTGACGTTTGTGCGTTTACTGCAACATCTAGTTTGAGAGTTGTGCCTGTGTAGTTAAACTTAAACTGTTGATAGACTTGACTAGTAACCGCAGCGGTCTGCCAACCAATTAGTTTTTCAAATACAGTACGTGCTTGGTACTCTCGCACAGAACCTTCGTCAAGGCCCAACGTTACGCTGGCATTGTCTTTAACATACAAGAACGTATCTTTGTAAAGATTGTTTTCAAAAACAATATCACCAACGTTGTTAATGTTTAGGTACTGTAACGGGAATTGCAATATTGGATCAAGTACGCTGGTGTCTCCTACTGCGTAACTAAACAACTTGCTGCCTGCAAAAGTAGTGCTTTGGTACTTGACACTGCTACCAAAGCTGACACCTGCTGTGTCATACACGTTGTATAACGGTGCTTGCTGAACTCCAGTTTTTTGTTGTGCTAGTGTCCATGCAATACCGTCAAACCAGTAAGTTTTTCCAGCGGTTGTACTGCCAGACAATACTACTGTAGATTGGTTAGCTAACACAACACCGTCAGTTGCTGGTGTTAAATTAATAATTGGTTGGTCAATCAGCGGGCTTACTGAGTCCGGGACAATAAAACTTACTACATAAATTTTGTTGCGAACATCTGCGTCAGTATCTGCAGCAAATATAACTCGAGACCCTTCAATCAGAGTGTATCCGTTGACTGTGTAGCTGGTAGATCCGTCAATATTACTAAAGGCATCAGTTTCTGAAAAGTCAATAATGTCTACTGGTTGCTTGCCTTCAGTTCCCATGTTCCATAGTTGTATTCCAGCACGGAATTGAATAACTGGTCGCTTGGCTCTAAACTCATTGTTTAAAACCACTGTGGTGTTATTGTATGCTGCAGCAGCATTGATAACATCAATATGGAACCATCGGTTACTTCGACTCCATGCATTCAGGTCTTGGCTATTTCTGCTGATAGTGATGTAATCTAGCTTAGTTGGTTCTACTATTGTGGTAGTGTTGTCTGCAGTAATTGCGTAAGATTCAGGTACTACAAAATCTCTCACTGGTAACAGTTCAACTGCAGTGCCCACACCTGCTACATAGTACTCTATGTTGCTGATAGTAGTAGCAGCTCCGGGAAACCCAGTTCCTGATGCTAGTTCAACTGCTGCGCCACCATCTGTAGCTGACACTGTGAATTTTAGTCCGTTGGCCGCAAAAGATCTAACGTAATAAGTGTTACCGGCAACTAATCCGCCCAGTGTTGGTGCGCTAAACACAATCTGTTGTCCTACATACAAATTAGCAGTGTCTTCTACTGCTGTGATGTAGTTTGTACCACTTTCTGTAGCCGTGTAATTTAGTGTGCCAAGGCCAGACTCGTAACTAACTGGAGACACTTGTCCAGTGAATCTTACTTTGAGGCCATTACTAAATATCACGCCGTTAGGACTAGTGTATGATGATTTGCCAACAATTTCATCCACAAACAACGTGTCAGCTTCGGTTTGATCAATCAGCTTAATACGACCAAAAATTTCAGGATCTGTACCATCTTGGTAGTACAGGATATCTTGTGCTGCTGTAAGCAACGGTATGCGAGTAAATGCGCCTGTGTCGTCCTTGTACCACTGAGTGCTGCTGTACTCTGAACCGTAACGAATAGTAAATTTTGTCAGCGGATTAATATCTTGAATTTTGTTCAACGAGATATAGTTAGTTCCGGCATTGTTTACATAATTGATTTGCCACAACTGGTACCTGTTAGCAGGTTCAATTTCAGTTGCTAGATCATAAGGAAAGTTATCATAGCTGCCAGGTTGTCCGTTGTTGGCTGCGCCATTTGGTTGGGGGTCAAACAATGTAGTTCTTATCCAGCCGCCATCTTCTGCGTCAGTAAGCGGATTTGTGAATATCAGAGTACGACCGTTCAGGTTAGTGATACCATCAATGCCACTGTGTTCAGCAATGAAGCTGGTCACAGGTTGATTGTTGATCTGATCAAACTGCAGTTCTGTAATCAAGTCAACGTTGTTGATACTGTCAAGATTGTAGTAAAAACTCTGTGAGGTCTTGTAAGGTGCGTTGAATACCACAGTGCCAAGATCTTGGCCATTGTTGCTCACGCCAAACACATCTCGAGAGCTGATGTTTGGAGTTGTTGGAATTACACCGTTAATGCCGGGTGCTGATTGAATCCAGAAACCTGGTCCTGTACCAGGTGCACTGTCAACAATACGCAATTGTCCTTGCATGTTTGGCTGATTTTCAGATGCGTAGTACAATAAATCTGGTGCATCGCTAGGCACAACAAATGTAACAAGTCCTGTGTTTGATCCGTTGCGAGAAACTCCAGAGTTGTAAGCGTTGCCCTTGCCTGTAGTTGGTGCAGTTTTGATCCAGAATGGAAATGCTCCTGCTAAGTTTAAGTTAAACACATAGGTATTACCCCGAGCTAGTGTTAGTACAGGATTGCTCAGTGTGTCAATTGTGTACGCAGCAGTACCTGCATTGCGCACTCGATAGTTAACTGTTTCTTTTGCATTTTGTGCAACTTGGAATGTATAACTGCCGCCGCGCACTAATTCAATTATAGGATTATTACCCGACGTACCGCCGAATGTGTACACTCCGTTTTCGCGAGTAACTGGAAAGTTTGCCTGAGTAGGAACGCCAGTTGATGTTACGTCAACAACGCCCGGTCCACTTGGTACCCAGAAATACTGGCTGAAGTTTACAAAAGAATCATAGTCTACAAACGGATCCCACGAGTAGTATTCGCTGTTGTACAGTCTGTCAGGACGAGTCTGGTTACCGCCTTGAAGGCCCACAGCATCATTCATGCCAGGATACGTAATAACATCTCGTACTGTGTTAGTGTCAGGTTTGAGACTAACTACGCCAGGTTCTAGCTGATAGTCTGCACGAGACTTGTTAGGTTCAACCACATAACGATCGTTAGGGTTCACACCTGGGCCCACAGTGCGACCAATGAATCCCTGAGTCTTTTTAAATTTTGGTTCTTGAATCAGCTGGTCTAAAGTAGCTGCAAGAAACTGCTTGTTGGCATCAGTTTGAAAAATTTCTGGTAAAAAGTCAACACTACGTACTGTTGCCATTAGATAACTCCACTTCCGGATGCAGTACGTAAATTCGTACTGGTTAATGCGTCAATCACATCAATATTGTCAATAGTAGCACCATTAACAAATATTTCGTCTGGTGCGCTACGAACTTCGTATAAATCACCAAAACTCTTTAAAGGGTTCAAAGGAACAAGAACCACACTACTAATTATGCTGCCCAATTCTTGGTGCAAAAATGCAGACAACTCTGAGAAGTAAAATGTGTCACCAAAGCTCCACTTGTCAATTGAAAAATAATCATTCATGGCTGCAATCACAGAACTCTTGATTTGACTTGTGCTGGCAGTTGAGTTACTAGCACGTATTACTTTGATTATGGCTCGAAGGTCGCTGGCGGCTTTGGCACCAAACAAAGGTTTAAACACAACAGAGTTTAGGATAATGTTGTCACTCAACATTTTGTAATCTTGTAGACCTTGATATGATGTAGTCAATTCATCAATGGATGGAATGTCTGGCTCAGTTACTGTGCTAGTAGTGTCACGTAACCAGTTTTGATACGCAGTGTAATAAGACTGTGTGACCACATATAAGTCAATAATGTTAGTGGTACCTGGATCAATTCTGCTGCTCAACGGTGAGTTGTGACGGTACTGATAGTAAAGCGCCTGTCGTCCAGTTCTAGCAATCCAACCAGTTACTACTGTTAGTGTTCTCACATTGGTAGTGCTGATTGATAATTCGTAAAATGCTTCATCGTCGTAGGCATAAAACACCTGCCCTGGCGACCATTCACTCTTGACCAATTCAATATCATCTAGTGTGGCGTAGTCACTATTGACTATACCTGGCTCTACCAGCAAGAATCTTTGTAGGTTATCAAAGTCCAGCGTCTGCTGTAGGAACACTAACTTTTGTGTAGAGTCAACCTCAGGGGCTACAATTTCATTAAAGAAATCAGGATCATCTGGCACACCGTCATTATCACTGTCACGGAATCCCACCAGTACCTGGAAGTCATCAACATACCCGTCGCTTTCAACTGGCTGTCCTGTGATAGTGACTGGAATGTCACCAGGCAAACTCTCAGTTGAGTCTGGCTGTGTGTTAACTGCCAGCACGTTCACAAAGTCCTTAATTACCGTGCCTGTTCTGCTGTCATAAATCTGTTGTCCATCAAAGTAGAAGAATCGTGTTTGTAACACTGATCCAAAGTTGTAACTCAATCCGCGGAAACTGATGGTGTAGTTTTCATTCTCTGTTACAAATTGTACTACCCAGCTGCTGTCGCTGTTGGTACCAGTGGTTGAACCTGCGTTAGCAAGGCTAAATGCAGCACCCTGGGCCAGGTTGGTACTTGAAATCAAATACCATGTGTAAGGTGTACCAGTGATGGTACCGTCGTTGTCGTAGCCAATACCAAAGTTACGATACAACAAGATTTGTTCAGCTATAGATTGTTCAAAGCTCAATGGCAAATCAGTCACAAACAATGGAATAATAGTATCTACAATTGCGCCAGTAGGCACAAAGTTGTTGATAGTAACTGGGCCTGCTCCTGAGCCTAAATTGCCAACACCGCCGTTGTATCCGTTGATGATGATCTGTTGTGGGCTTGCCCAAATAATAGTGCGTTCGGTTGCACGTCCAGGAACACCGGACTGCAATCGGTTGTTGCTATCAAAGTAGAATCCAGTTGGAGCAACAAATTTAATCAGCGCACCTACTTCTACATATTTGAATACTGTTGTTGTGGTTGACCCAACAGCAATTGGTGTTCCTGATGCGTTTTTAAAGTATCCAGTAGTTTCGTTGGCCAGTGTAGTGCTCTGTTGCCAAGTGGTACCTGCTGTGGTTCCTGTGTTGACTGTTTGTCTCGGGAAGTTGGCATAGTAAAACTGCTGAACAGTACTTTCAGTTAACTGAGGCTGTACTTGGTTAGTAATAGCATCTGCAATTTCGTTTCTACTGACCCAACTGAACAAAATTGTTGGAGTCACATCTTGTCTCCACAATGCACCGTCGCTGCCAAATGTGTTGGTGCTGGAATACTTGCCTGTGTTGTCTACTAGGTCAAGATAACGACTTGTACCAATGCTTGCACGGTTCAGTGCTTTACTTTTTAGGATGCTGCTGTACTGGGTGTATGGGAACAGGTTGTAGTCTTCTCCATTGACCATACGATTTTGTGTATAGTAACGAGCAGGAGCACGTTGCTTAATGTCACTGATGTTTTCTCTTGACTGACTGTTGCTGACCGGTTGTGTAATTCCACAAGTAAATGTCAGTGTTTCAAGATTGCCTGCACGGCTGATGTAACTGATTGGAATAGTCACAGCCTGCATTTCTTCAGGGTTAATAATGTACTGCAGGCCGTTGCTGGCACGCACATAAGCACGGAATGTGCCCACAGGAATTTCGCTGAACACTCCGTCGCCAAACACCATAGTGATTTGATCATTTGTTCTAGAGTTTAGTGTATAGATAGGACGCAGTGTGGTGCCAATCTGTTCTGCAGCAGCTGAATAGATGTTTTCAGTATATGTCCACTCTCGGTTGACGTTGCCCACACTGTCTAGCTGGAACAACCAGTAGTCTTCGTTGTTAACACCTTCAATGTTAATGTTTACTGTACGGTTGCTAGTACGTTCTGCAAGGTTGAAGTCTTGGTTTTGCAGCACACCTTGCTTGAACATGAAAAAGTATCCTGTGTTAGCACTTTGAAATCCCAAGCTGTCGTTACGGAACAAGATGTTGTATGGCTGGTTGGCTTGCGGGCTAGGCTCGTACAAGTATGTTTCGCCAACAGATGTACTAGTTACAGCTTCAAATGGCATGCTAACACCGTCTACTGTGGCAGTGTAAGGAACAACAGGCAAAAATCCAGGTACCAAGTTAATCGCGTATTCGTCTGTACGCACACCTAGTATAGTGTTACGATTGCCAGGGCGGCCCACACGTTGTGAATCAACTAAGGCAGAGTTGAGTACTGCTGTAAACTGTTCTTGCCAGTCTGGATTGGTAGGATCGGCCCAGTTGATTGTGAAGTTAGAAAGGTTTATACCTTGGTAATCAATTACGTTTTCAGTTGTGGATACCGATTGCACTTTAAGCATGCCCTGTGCTGCTGTGTTACGCTTGGCAGTGTAACTAACAAGGTTAGCAAGACGCACAACTGAATCGCGACGTTCAGCAGTGTCTAAATAGTTTTCACGAGTGTTAAGATCTGTACGAAACGCCAGGGCCTGCCCCATGAATGCAATGACATCCAGCAGAGCAATAAATTCACTTGATTCAATATAGTCATTGAATGTTTCAGGGTAGTATAAACGTAGGTAATCAACAAAACTCTTGCGCAAAGTTTCAAAATCGTAACTTTGAAAATCTGCTTCGCGATAA
>Ga0222629_1000247_pt1 | contig 20070 bp, 27 predicted proteins | sample AntAcemetagenom1_FD_179847 | JGI IMG/M metagenome (GOLD analysis project Ga0222629, IMG submission 179847) | Saline water microbial communities from Ace Lake, Antarctica - #1 | ecosystem: Environmental > Aquatic > Non-marine Saline and Alkaline > Saline | place: Antarctica: Ace Lake | collected... | reverse complement strand
CTAACACAGCTTTCAATCAACAAACAAATTTAGGACAACAAATTCAACAACAACAAGGTCAAGACGTAAATCAGTTGGGTCTATTGGGCGGGCTACAACAAGCACAGGCGCAGGCACAACTAGGAGCTACTCAAGAACAAAATAGAATGAGAGCTATGGAACCTTACGAAAGAATGGGTCAGTATGGTTCAGGAGTTATGGGTCTTATTTCTGGAATGGGTAATCAATATCAATCATCAACAATGCCAAATCCAACTCCGTTGCAGACAGCGTTGGGTACAGCTTCTGTATTGGGTGGTATATTTAATCCAAGACAAAATAATACTTAATCATGAGAAGAACTTTAAATAGACCTATGTTTAGAAGAGGTGGGGACGTTAGACAAAGCTATGGTGTTGGAGGACTTGGTAAAGTCTTACCAACTGAGGAAGAGATTACACAATATAAATCTACAAGACCTGAAGCTGCACCCGATAGATCAACTAGTGATTTTTTAATTAACTTTGGTTTAGATTTAATATCAAGATCACCAACAGGAAACATTTTTCAAACAGCAGCTACATCAGCTAAAGAACCTTTTAAAGCAATGCAAGCAGCAAGATATGCACAAGAAGGTACTGAACGTGATGAGTATAATGATATGTTTAAAGCAATCATGACTGCTAAATCTGATATGTTAAGTTCAGAGGGGGGTTCGAATGCTTTAGCTAGAACTCAATATGCACAAGCTGGAGAGAAACTATTAGATGATTTATTTAATTTACAATCACAAAAAGATGAGATGGAAGTAGAAGATTTTAATTTAGCACAAGCTAAAATTTTACAATCACTTAGAGTATACTCTGGTGAAGATCCAGATTTAGCAGCCTTATATGGTAATAAACAATATTTTGAAGGGGTTATGGATCAAATAACTAAAGATGTTAAAGCAAGTCCTAACAAGATAACTATTACTAACGAACAAGGTCAAGAAGAAATTGTTATTGAAGGTGAGTATGCTATGGAAAACAAAGGCTACTTAGCAGAAGCAACTAAAAAAAGATACCTTGATATGGTTAAACAAGATAAAATTAATAAACGTTTAGGTAGAGCCGAAGGTGGTGTAATGGAAGAAACAATGACTGAAGAAGTAGCAGGTCCAGGGGGCATGGCTATGGCTTCGGAGACTATTGAAGAACCAATCACGGAACCCGGATCAGGGCTCACTTACGAAGAGCTAAGACAGAGATTACCTGCAGAAATTACAGATGATATTATAGTTATTTTAGCTGAGAGTACTGCAGCCTTAGTAGATTTTGCAGAAATTCAAACACAAACGGATGTTGATCAATTCAATATGAAGTACGGAGTAAATCTAGCATTACCGTCAGGAGCATAACATGGCCGACGAAAAAAGAACTCTCTTAGGAGATCTTAAAAAGAATATCTTTGATAAAATAGGTCAAGAAGATATCACTAAAGGTGATGAGACTCGTTATGAAGTAGATCAAATACTTAACGATAAATATTTAGAAAAAGAACCCGTTATCGTTGTACCTAAAAGAGTCCCTTCTAATAAACTAGAAACAGAAAACGATTTCGAAGAAGCTTTTAATCTAGCAATCAGTAAAGCTTATGAAGAACAAAGACTTCCTACAAAATATACTAAAGAAGGTTTAGCTAAATTAGCAATGACTTTATCAGGTGATTTAACTCAAACACCTGCAATGATTAAAAGTTATACTGAACAAAACAAACCTGAAAATTTAAAAAAAAGAAAATATGTAGAAGGTTATAGTGACATAGCTAAAGCTATACTACGAGGAGGTCCTAACTTTGTACAGGCAGCTAGTGAATTTGTTCTAACTCCTATCGATTACGTTTTTGATACAGATTTTCAAACTAAATTTAATAAGAAGATGAATGAAATGACAGATCCTTTAGGTGAAGCAGAAACTTTACCCGGTGGAATTACAGAACTAATGACAGAGTATGCAGTACCTATAGGTGTTGCAACTAAAGTTCTTAAAGGAGCTAAGTCTTTTAAACAAATACAAAATTTACAAAAGTTTATGGGTACTAGTAAAGCATCTAAAATTGCACAAAGAATGGGTGAAGGTGCTTTGACATTTGCCGTAGCAGAGACAATGGTTAAATCTGGTTCTCAACCAGATATGGATTATGGAATAAATTATAAAATTCCTTTTACAGATATAGGTCCAGGAAGAATAAACAAACCTGAGTCTACTGAAGGTTTGACAGGTAGCAAATTGGCTGCGGCTACATTTAGAAATAAACTTAAATTTGGTAGAGAAGGTACACTACTTGGGGGAGGATTCCCATTAGCTGGAAAAGTTTTACAACAAGTTTATAAATTTGGAGTTAAACCCACTGCTAAATTCGGCCTTAAAGGAGTAGGTAAAGGAATGGAAGGCATAGCTTGGGTTAGTTCTAAACCTCCAGTAAGCTATCTAGCTAAACCTCTTGCCGAAGTCATAAGAAAAACTCCAGTATTTTTAGGTAAAGATGTAATAGCCCCTTTAGTAATTGGTATAGCGACAAGACAAAATCCTTTGAAAGTACAAAGACAGCTACCTCCCTTCAGTGAGTGGAGAATTTTAAGTAAGACTAATCCAAATAAAACATTAGCAGGTGCTAAAGGTTTTGATGATTTTTTATCTACTTTTAGATCCTTTACAGATAACACTGTTGAAATGGGTTTATTAGGAGAGAGTTTAAAAAATAAAATTAAAAGTAAAGCTAGAACAATGAATGGTGCCTTAGAAAGTCTAGAGAAAAGTTATTATAAATTAGCTCAAGGTTTTCAAACCAATTATAATAAAGGAATAACTTCTCCAGTGGGAAAAACTTATGAACTAGATAGAGTACTTGAATATTTAAAAGGTCAGAGAGAACTATCTACTCTTCCAAAAGAATATCATTTTTCAGCTAAACAAATCAATGACAACCTAGATGAGTTAAGAAAAGTTTATGGAGAGATGCTACCTAAGAGTGAAAAGTTTGCAGACTTTAGAAAAGATTTATTAAATAAAGGAAACAAATATATGAGAGCTTCTTTCTCTATTTTTGAAAACCCTATGTATCAACCTTTAGTTAAAGAAAAAAATGATGCTATAGATTATATTTTAAAAAAAGTAATACCGGGTAACAAAGATTTTAGAATAGCTGCTAAAGAAACTTACCCTAATATGTCTGTTGCCAATGGTCAAAAAGAATATGCTAGAACTATAGTTGATGATATTTTATATACAGGGAGAACAGAGAAGATGGATCCTATTGATGCGTTAAGAAAAATAGGAACCAGATTTTTAAGAAATGATGATTACAAATTTTTAAAACGAGGAGAAGATTTACCCGATGCTATTAAAAAATTACTAGGAGAAACTAATAGTTTAAGAAGTTCAGTGTTAACAACCAATGCTGAAATGATGGGACAAGTTTATACTAAAAGATCTTTTGATGAATTATATAAAGTTCTTAAACAATCAGGACAAGTAGTAGATAATGAAGCTCTAGCTATATCTAAGATAGGTCCAGGAGCTCAAAGAATAACTAAGATACCTGGACTAGGTGTCATGAGTAGTACTATACAAGGTAAATATGGTTCAAAAGAATTAGTAGAAGGCTTAGCTAATACAGGGGGAGTACTAGATAAGTTAATTAAAGCTTCGATGTACAGACACCTATTACAATTTAAAGTATTAACTCAAATGGGTAAGACAGTATTCTCACCTAATACGCAAGTACGTAATGTTTATTCAGCTGGATTTTTCCCTTTTGCTAGAGGACACATTGGTGGAAATTCTAGTGTTACAGATTCATTTAGAATAGTACTAGAAGATATATTTCCTAAAGGTAAAATAAATCAAAAAGATTTATTTAGATTTATAGAAAAAGAAATTGAACTAGGAACTATGGATGAAAACATTATCTCATCTGAACTAGGTGCAGTATTAAATGATATCAAAGGTGGAGCGGTTAATACATTAGATGAATTGTTTGAAGCATTCACAAAAAAAGCATTAGTTAAAAATGCAACAAAACTTTATGCGGGTGGAGATAGTGGATGGAAAATATATGGTAGACAATATGTTAAGTCACAAATGACACCGTTGTTACCTACTATAGAAAAGGCTTTAGCTTACGCTGATTACATGGGGCTTAAAGGATTGAAAGCAATTGATCCATTAACAGGAGCTAAAAGAACTTTAGATGATGTCCTAGATCAAATATCAGCTCATGAAATTAGAAACGTTTACCCTACATACAGTAAAGTACCTCCAATTATTCAATCAATTAGAAAGTTACCGATCGCTAACTTCGTAGCCTTTCCAGCAGAGATCGTGCGTACTGCGACACGGATCATGGATTTCAATTTAAAACAAATGTCTCATCCTGATCCTAAAATTAGAGCAATAGGAATGAAAGCACTGCTTGGAACTACAATGGCTTTCTATGGTACAGGAGCCGGTGTAACTGCATTAAGTCAAGCTCTAACAGGTACTTCTGAAGCTCAATGGGATGCTTACAAAAGATCATTTGGTGCTGACTGGGATAGGAATGCAAACTTAGTAGCCTTCACTGCATTTAAAGATGGTAAAGCAAAAGCATTTAACTTCTCTTATTTTAGTCCTTATGATTTTTTACAAAAACCTTTCACTGCAGTAATGCAAAAAGCACAGGAACAAAATTTAAGTCCTCAAGATACAGAAGATTTTATAATAGAAATGATGTTAGCTAAAGACGGACCTTTAATGGAAATGTTATCACCGTTCATGTCAGAACAATTAGGGCTAGAAGCATTGTTAGATGTACAACCTGGTGGAATTTTACTTGGGGGTAGAGGTGGAAGAACAGCTGAAGGAGTTAGAATTTATTCAGAGTCTGATGACATTGGAGATAAAATTCAAAAATCATTTATGCATTTAATGAATGCAGTCGAACCGGGTGCAGTGTCTACAGGACAAAAACTTTATAAAGGAATCTCAGGTGATTTAACTAGGGGTGGACAAAGAGTTAATTTAAAAGATGAACTAACAGCATTGATGTCGGGAGTTAGAATTATTAACATTGATGTTTTAAAATCTATGGAATTTAAAACTGGAGCTTTTAACAGGGGAATGAGAGCTGTAGATGATACAGAAAAAATATATTCTCCTGAAGGTTACCAAACTAGAGGACCTAAAGTTATTTTAGGGGAGTTCGATCAAATGCAACAAGAAGCTTTAACACTTCAACAAGGTTTCTATCAAATGATACAAGATGCAAGGACCATTGGACTAGATGATTCGGATATTAAAAAGAAATTAAAAGCGCAAAGAATGGGAAGAACAATGATTAGAAATTTAATGAAGGGTGAGTTTACTCCTGTTCCTTTCTCTGAAGCATTGTTTGAAAAGAAAATTAAAGCTGTAGAGAGAATGACGGATGAGCAAAGTTCTGAGAATAAAAAATTAAACTACTTTGTTAATGAGGATTACTTATATCCTAAATCAGAATTAAAATCTTTACAAAGAGCTTACAAAAATAAACTTTTAGATCCTGAAGGTAGAACAGAGACTAAAGCTAATGATGCTAAAGAAAACCCTAATACAAAAGGTTTCTTTGGTGCTTCTATTTTAGATAAACTGGTTCCAGGTCAACCTTTTTCAGAGGGACCAGGTATAATTCAACGTGGTAAAAACTTAATCGAGAAGGCATTACCGGGTAGACAATTTGAAAGTAAGATACAAACTAAACCTTTGGATCCTACACCACAACCTGCTAAAATGGCACAAAATAACCAACAAAAAGACCCGCAAACTAACTTGACAGGGACAGAGACAGCGTTATTATCACCCACTGAAAAAGTAATTGCAGGAAGAAGTTAATGGCTAAAAATATTGCACTAACAAAAATAGAATCACATGAGAAGTTGTGTAGAATTATGCAGAAACAAACTCATGAAAAAATTAAATCAATAGAGAAACAGATTGATAGAATCGAAACGATTTTACTCACATCTGTTGGAGCCTTGATCACCGGTATGGCCGGTATGATCTACATGTTAATCATAAAATAGGAGAGTCATGAAACTGAGTAAGAATTTCAGCAAAGCTGAGATGATTAAGTCACAGACAGCGACCAGGATGGGCCTTAACAACAACCCTACGGACGATCAGACCGAAAATCTACGATTGCTCTGTGAGAGGGTCCTACAGCCCGTTAGAGACCATTTTAACCAGGTAGTACATGTTTCCAGTGGTTTTAGAGACCCCATCTTGTCACAAAAGATAGGTAGCTCAATTGACAGTCAGCACTGCAAAGGCGAGGCCGCTGATGTAGAAATATTTGGTGTTGCTAACAGTGAACTTGCAGATTGGATCAAAGAGAACCTAATGTTCGACCAATTAATTTTAGAATACCACACTCCAGGCGAACCTAACAGTGGCTGGGTTCATGTATCATACACAAAAGAAATTAACTCTAACCGGAAGGAATATCTAATGGCGACTAAAAACGCTACAGGAAAAACGGAATACAAACAGATCTTAGGCCTATCAACCGACAGATACGTAAAATAAAATTCCAGCGCGCCTCACGCGTATATCCTACTATATCCATGATCTCAATTCTTCACCTAAAACTTCTGATGCTATGTTTATTTTTTTCCGTAGAGCTTTCACGATTTTTTCATCGACCGTGTCTTCAGCATTTATGTCAATGTAAAGCACTGGTTTTTTCTGCCCGAGCCTGTGTGCTCTGTCTTCTGATTGTAATCTCTTTTCGAGATCATATCCGTTAGAATAGTAAATAACTGTATTTGCAGCTGTTAAAGTTATCCCATATCCGCCCGTAGCAGGGGTTCCGATAAAAAATCGACACTTAGGGTCGTCTTGAAAAGATTTAATATGGTCTTGCCTTACTTCTTTTGGCGTTAATCCATAATAGTCAACCACGGATCCCGGACCATAGACCTTCTCTACTTCTTTAATTATGTTTTTAATATCATACTGATAATGAGCCCATATAATTGCTTTACCTTCAACATCTTCTAAAATATTCATAAGTTCAGTAATTCTATTATTAGCTACAGGTTGAGTGCTACCATTATCGTCAGTAAAATGACCACAAGTTATTTGTTGTAATCTCATTAATTGAGTTAGTGCATTCTGTGTACTAGACACTTTACCTTCAAGAATAGCTAAAGCTTGTTTTTTCATTTGATCATAAAGTTTACGTTGATCTGGAGTTAAAGATATTTGACGTTTAATAAATATTTTATCTGGTAAATCTAAACAATCGTCTTTTAATACTCTGTAAGAAAATGTTTTTAACTGAACAGCTAGCTCATCTAAATTTTTATAACTATCAACAACTTGAATAGATCTTCCATGCATATGCAATGTTTTCATTTCTGCATATCTATTTCTAAAAGCATAATAAGAACTAAAGTCTAAATGAAACGGATCTAAAAAATAACATTGACTAAATAAATCTAGTGGATTTTTAGTAACCGGAGAACCAGTCATTATTCTTCTGTACTTAGCTTCTTTAGCAAGAGAAAGAATACTTTTAGTTCTTTTAGCACTAGGATTTTTAATAGTTGTAGACTCATCAATAACCATTAAAGTTTCATGACAAGATAAAAATTTAGATGCAAATTCTTTACCTTTATCTGTACTGAAAGCTTCAACATTCATTATTATAATATGAAGACCTTCTCCTTCAGAAAACAAAGTGTCTAAAGAATCTTGTTGTTTTTTATTTATATTTGCTTGCCATAATACGGTCACATTCTCTATGTGATCAGGTAAGTGTGTGGGTAACTCATTACTATACCAAGTACCTACAACTCCTTTAGGTGCAATAATTAAAGCACCATTAACTTTACCTTTGTCGTAAAGCATAGCTAAATTGTCGATTAATACTTTTGTTTTACCTGTCCCCATTTCCATGAAGTAGGCATACGTTTCTTTATTCCATGACTTTTCTAATGCAGTCAATTGATGATCGTAAGGTTTTGTTTTAAATTTATAGTTCATAATTTTTCTTCTTTCTAACTTGACTTATAATATTAAATCACTATATTGTCAATCATGAAAGAAAAAATAATTCGATACGAAGATCTAATGAAAAAAGATGAACCGTCTATTGTTTATGTAATTCAAGAGATTCCAGGTACACAAGAAGGTAGACCTAAAATAAATATTATGGGTGCATCAAAATATGGTAAATTTAAATTTCTATTACCAGAACTTTCTCAAATAATATTTTCTCCTGGTCCATTAATTTTTAAACTTAGAAAAGAATTAGCAAACTATAGAACAAAAGATTATTTATTATTGACAGGTGATCCTGCAATTATTGGTGTCTCCTGTTCAATAGTTTCTGATATAACAAATGGTAAATACAATTTACTAAAGTGGGATAAACAAGAAAGACAATATTATTCCATTGAAATTAACTTATATGAAAGAGGAAAATTAGATGAGTAACATAAATTTTGAAGACGACCAAACAAAAATGTTAGGTAAGACTGAAAACATTCAGTCGTTAGCTGACCAAGTAGAGCGATTAAATACATTTCAAAAAGAAATAGAAACACAAGAAGAAGCTCTCAAACAAAAGAAAAAAGATTTTGAACATTTATCAGCGGAAGTAATTCCTACCATGATGGCCGAGATGGGTTTATCTCATCTTAAACTTATGGATGGTTCTTCAGTAGATGTTAAACCAAATTATAGTGCAAGCATAACCATAGCAAATAAAGATGCTGCATTTCAATGGCTTCGAGACAATAACCTAGGTGATATAATCAAAAATGAGATATCCGTATCATTTGGGCGTAACGAAGATAACAAGGCTGCGGATTATGCTAGCCTTGCATCAGAGCGTGGGTATCAACCAACACAAAAGTTGAAGGTTGAGCCCATGACTCTCAAAGCGCTAGTTCGGGAGCGTATTGAGGCAGGTAAGGAACTGCCTACCGAACTTTTCAACGTATTCGTTGGAAATAAAACAACAATAAAAAGGAAACAATAACCATGAACCAAGTAGCAAACAAAGAAGAAGCAGGCGCATTAGCAGTAAATTTATTTGAAGCTGATGCTGATAAAGGCTCTCAGAATATAACGCAAGAGGATCTTGCATTACCATTTCTGAAAGTATTAGGACAACTATCTCCTGAAATTAATAAGAGAGATGGTAAGTATGTCGAAGGTGCAGAACCTGGAATGATCTTAAACACTGTCACAAATGAAATTTTTGATGGTGCTAAAGGGATCGATGTGTTGCCAGTATTCTACGAAAGGAAATATGTAGAATGGCAAGATAGAGGTGATAGTAAAGGTGCACCAGTCGCAATCCATAATGCGGAAAGTGATATCGTAAGTACTACAACAAGGGATAAATCTTATAAAGATAGACTTCCAAATGGTAACTACTTAGAGAACACTGCAAATCATTTTGTAGTTGTTTTGGGTAAATCACCTCAATCAGCTTTGATTTCTATGAAATCTACTCAATTAAAAATTAGTAGAAAATGGAACTCAATGATGATGGGTATTAAACTTCAAGGTAAAAATGGTATGTTTACGCCGCCTACATATAGCCACATTTACAAACTAAAAACCACTCAGATGTCAAATGACAAAGGAACATGGTTTGGTTGGGATGTGTCTAAAGTTGGACCTATTGAAGATAAATCAGTTTATGAGAGTGCAAAAAGCTTTGCTGAAAAAGTTAGCAAAGGTGCTGTACAAGCAAAACCTGAAACTCAAGAAGCAACTAAGAAGACAATCAATTTATAGTTCCTAGGGATTGGGCGGCGAAGCGAGAGTGGAACCGCCCATAAAAAAATATGATTGATAAAGAAATACTTAATAGTGGTCCGTCCACATATGAAAACTGGTTAGATCTAGATAGGATTATTATACCTTGTAAAAAAGGTATACCTGAAATAGGTAAGTGGAGTAGTAAAGACCTTTCAATAACAAAAGAAGAATGGAAAAATTCTTACAAAGGTTGTGAAATAGCTTTAAGATTAGATCACGATGTTGATTTAGATATAGATAATTCTATAGCAAAAAGATTTGTAAATAAGTATATAAAATATTGTGGAGCCATATCCGGTAGACCTAGTAATCCAACAAGTCATTATTGGTTTAAAGGTCAATTAGATAAAACCGTTTTTTCATTACCAAAAGAATTAGAAAAACATTATGAAAATTTTCCGCATGGTGCAACACTATGTGAGATAAGAAGTGGTAGTAATTTCTATACAATTGTTCCAGGATCTTTACATAGTAAAGTACATGAGCATGTGAGATGGGAAAAGTATGAAGGTATAAAAGAATATCCTGGAGACTTAGATTTAGATTTAAGAAAAATAGCATTGTCTACGGCGCTTTGTATTTTGTATGCCTCTAAAGGATCAAGGGATGAGTATTGTACAGCTATTGCCGGAGTATTATTAAGCCATACTAAATGGAGTGTAAGTGATATTGATGAGTTTGTTTACAATATTGCAGTAGCTTCTAATGATGATGAATGCGAAGAAAGAAAATCTAAAGGTACTACTGGTAAAAAATCAAAACGAAAATTTGGAATACCTAAACTATCTGAAATAATAGGGTGTACACCTCCAGCAATAGCACATTTGTTTGATTGGGTTGGCGCAAAAGATAGAGGTTCTTCGGATAGAAAAGAAATTGCACAACAGTGCATAGGAGACATTATAGAGTATGGACAAGACAGATACATAATTAAAGTAACAGGTAAATTAGAAGGTAAAGTTATTGAAAAAAATATTATAATTCCTGGGCCAACTTTAATGAACCAAAAATTATTTTATGACGCAGTTATGTCACAAGGCTCTGTTTGGATTCCTAAAATGCCAGTTGTAGAATTTGAAACAATTATGCTGCAAAAATTTGAAAGTAGAACTAAATCAAAATATTATGTTGAGGAAGCCAATAAAGATTTGGTATTTAAAAAATACTTTAAACACTATATCAAACAAGAGAATGCTTACGATCAAAAGATTAATTTACTTGAGTATAAAAGACCTTTCTTTGATATGATTAATAAAAGTTTAGAGTTTAACTTAGATGCATTTGAAGATTTTTTAGCGGAAAAACGAATTAAAATTGCTAGAGTAGATTTAGTTATGCAGGTTCAAAGAATTTTAAAAGCTGAAAAAAATAGAGGCAAAGTTAAAATAAAAGAAAATGAGTATAGATCTTGCGTATCTTGGAAAATTGATGACTATGAAATAGACTTGGATGATTTAATCATTGACGGAGAATATAAAGAAGTAATTAAAAAAGAAAATATAGAGAGTATAGATTTTGAACAATAAAATTATGAGGCCTAGATTTGTAGCGGGACCTCCAGGAACTGGAAAAACACATGGATTTTTAGTAGAAAAATATAGAGAAGGATTTTTAAAATATGGTACAGATAAAATTATATTACTATCTCATACTAGAACTGCTTCTAATCAAATTATTGAAGCCATTTTAAAAATGAAAGAAGTTAAAGAACAAGGTTTAGATAAAGATTATTTTAAAGATAGAATATGCACAATTCATCATTTTTGTAGAAATAAAATTATGAGAAAAGAAGTTTTTGATGACAAAGAAAGTGATGACTATAATAACTTATGTAAAGAAGAATCAGGTTTTAGATTAGCAAAATTTAAAGGGGACCCTTACAAAAATCATCCTTTTTTTAAATTTATAAGTCATGCACATGGTAGAGATTTATCAAATGATCTAGAGTCTCATTATAAAACTTGTGCTGATAGACGTGAGTATAAGCCTTATAATAATTTTAATCAATTAGACAAATTAAACAAAGTTTATACTAAATATAAAAAAGATACTCGTCAACATGACTTTGCAGATATGCTTAATGAATTTAATTCATTAGATAATGTTTTTGACATCGAAATGTTAATTGTAGATGAGGCTCAAGATTGTAATAGACCTCAGTTGAGAGCCATAAATAAAATGGCTCAGAATGTTAAAGACGAACATTTTTATATGGTAGGAGACCCTGATCAAACTATATTTGAATTTGCAGGTTCGGACGCAGATTATTTCCATAAACTTTCAGCTAAACCCTACAGAGAATTAGGTCAAGGTAAAAGATGTAGTAAAGCCGTCAATGATTATTGTAAAGAAATTATAGCTCCAATATGGATAGAATATGGGTACACAAGAAAATGGCATCCAGCAACATACGATAATGACTATCATGGGAAAAGAAATTTAATACCAGAAGGTTATAAACATGGGGATTTAATTGAAGGAAATAAATATACTCTTAATGATTTAAGACCTTCTAAAAATTTATCTATTTTATTAGATAAAATGAAAAATACCAATCAAAATTTTTTATTCTGTTATCGGGGTATACCTACTAATTTAAGAATAGTAGATTTTTTAAAACAAAATGGTTTTGAATTTGCATACGTAGGAAATTCAGGTCATGTATCTAAAGAAGAATTAAGATGTCACAATGAATGGGCATCATTTTATGAAGGCTCTCCTAAAAGTAGAACGCAGATAAAACAATTTTGGAAGTATTTAGGTAGTAAAGCTATACCTAGAGGTAAAGGAACATTTACATTTGATGAGGGAAATTTTAAAATTAACAAAGATTATACTATTGATGAATTAATTAAAGAAGGTTTATTAAAAGATAAAAGCTATTTAAATACAAGTTTTGATTTGATTAGAAAAAGAAGTAAAGGCAAAGACGAAAAAGAACATGATGATAGAATGATATATATTAAAAATGTAATAAGAAACGGATTTGATTATGATTCTAAAATTAGAATTGAACTTGGAAATATTCATAAAGTAAAGGGAATGACTTATGATAATGTTATTGGAGATTTAACATTGACAAGAACAAAACCCGAACCAGATAACGTACAATATAGATTGAAGTATACTATGTTTAGTAGAGCAATCTTTGACATTTGGGTATTAGCAACAAACACAGGAAAAGAGTTAGGAAAATATGGCTGTATACAGCCAAAAACAATTGAAAGGAAAACAATATGAGCCCCACAAGCGATCTTGCTTTATTATTAATGATGACATTTTATTTTGCAATTAAAATATATATAGGAATAACAATATGAGTGCATATAAAAAACAAATAGGTGGATCACATTATAAAGATATGACAATCCAACCAGCAGATTTTATTAATAAAAACAAATTACTTTTTGCAGAAGGGAATGCAATTAAATATATTTGTAGACATAAAGCAAAAGGTAAGTTACAAGATGTAGAGAAAGCAATTCACTACTTAGAAATGATAATAGAAAGGGATTATAAATAATGTGTACTGTTCCACAAGTATCAGAGTTAGATTTAACGGATATAGATATTGTTGCTATTGATTTAGAAACTTCTGATCCAAATTTAAAAACAAAAGGTTTAGGTGCAGTTAGAAAAGATGGTTTTGTAACCGGTATTGCAATTGCTACTAAGAAACAAACTTTCTACTTTCCCCTGGCTCATGCTATGACAGATAATTTACCTGTTAAAGAAACATGGGATTACTTGAACGAAAAACTCTTTAAAAACAAGGACATACGTAAGGTATTTCATAATGCAATATATGATGTTTGTTGGATTAGATCCTCAACCGGAGAGATGCCTCAAGGTGAATTATTAGATACTATGATTGCAGCATCAGTTATTGATGAAACAAGAATGAGATATTCTTTAGATGCAATTAGTAAAGTTTATTTAAATGAAACTAAATATAAATATGATTTAACAGATAAAGTTAAGGCATGGTCCGATGGAGTTATACAAGACCCTATGACTAATATGGAAAAATTACCCTATAGTTTAGTAAAAGATTATGCAGAGCAAGATGTAAACTTAACTTTAAAGTTATGGAACATATTTGATAAGAAATTGGATGAAGTACTATACACTAAAACTCATGACGATGGAAGAGTAGAAGAAAAAACTTGTAGAAAAATATTTGAATTAGAAACTAAATTATTTCCTTGTTTAGTTGACATGAAATTTAAAGGCGTTAAGATTGATGTCGAAAAAGCTAGAGCATTTGGTAAACGTTTAGGAGAGACAAAAACTAATATTATCAATTACATTGAAAGACGAACAGGTATAAAAATAGAAATGTGGGCAGCGTCTTCTATTAAAGCTTTATTAGATCATCAAAATATTGACGATTATAAAAAAACTAAAGCAGGTTTACCTCAACTCCCTAAAGATTATTTATCAAGTCATAAAAATAAATATTTAAGATTAATAGCTAAAGCAAGAAACTTTGATAAGACTCAGAATACTTTTATCGAAGGACTGTTAGAGTTTGTACATGAAGGTAGAATACATGCAGATATTAATCAAATTAGATCGGACCAAGGTGGAACAGTGACGGGTAGATTCTCAATGAGTAACCCTAACTTACAACAGATACCTTCAAGAGGATTCATTGGTAAAAAAATGAGAGAACTATTTTTACCTGAAGATGATTGTGAATGGGGATCATTCGATTACAGTCAACAGGAACCACGGATCGTGGTACACTACGCCTTAGCCTTAGGAATGCCTGGAACAGATACCTTGTTAGAAGAATTTAATAAAGAGGATGCAGACTTTCACCAGATCGTTGCGGACATGGCTCAGATATCACGGACCATGGCCAAGACAATTAACTTAGGACTCTTCTATGGTATGGGTAAAATAAAATTAGCTAGTGAACTTGGTTTAGATAGACCTAAAGCAAATAAATTGTTTGCTGATTACCATGCTAAAGTTCCTTTTGTAAAACAATTATCTATAGATTTAATAAATTTTGCTGAAGAAAATAAACTTTTATATACTTTGGAAGATAGGTTCTGTAGGTTTAATAAATGGGAAACTAGAGATAGGAAATGGAACAATAGTATTAATAGGTATGACCCGGTAGATATTTTAGATAAAGAAGTAGCACAAAAATATTATACAGATGATAGATTAAACAAAGGTTATGTAGCTGACCCTACTTATGAACATTTTACAGATTTCTATAAGCCAGCGTTTACTTACAAAGCTTTAAATAGATTAATTCAAGGTTCCGCAGCCGACATGACTAAAAAAGCTATGGTGAATCTATATGAACAAGGAATTTTACCGCAGATACAGATACATGATGAACTTTGTTTATCTATAAAAGATGAGGAACAAGCTAGGATTGTAAAAGAAACTATGGAAAACGCTATTACTTTAGAGGTTAATAATAAAGTTAACTACAAACATGGTAAAAATTGGGGTTCAATAAAATGAGCCTATTAAAACAAATTGATGAAGCTGCAATAATGTGGAATAAGACTAAAAATCCTATTTACAAAGATTTATGGTATAATCTTTTAAAAGAATTAAAATATGTCTTACCTAAATGCTAATATTCCTGTACAATATTCACAAATAAAAAGGGAGTATTTATATGATCTTAAAAAACATCATGGCGAAGTTGAAGACTGTATCATCTTCGGTATTACATCACTTACAGGACGTGCAATATTATTCCATGCCATCATGGAAAACGGTGCAGTCTTTTATCGTTTACCCATATCGGCTTTTATTCAACGTGGTTTTCAACCGGAAATTGTTCCATTACAGAGACTTGATGAATTACAATTGTGGAATAGTTTTTCTTATTACCCTGCTATTACTACTTGGGATATTTTAACAGCTTCATCAGGCAAATACATCGGTAAAGATAAGAAATGGTACCACGGTAAATATTTATTTACAGTTGACTGGGGACATCCAGATGCTAATATACTAAATTCTGATCATTCAGAAATTCCGCACGAACATAAGTGCGCTCACATAATTGCGTTAGATAACGGCAACTATGCGGCTCAGCCAAACAACAGATGTATATGGGATCTGCCTTCATTCACAGTTAAGGACAATATTCCTGATTGGAAAGTTCAAACAAACGAATGGAATGTAGAAGATACCGGAGCATGGAAAACTGAAGACACCGACAATTTCTTTTATGAGATTGAGGAAAAAAAATGAGAATATTAAATGAATATAGCAGATCTGTTAAAGAAAAATGTAGTAATGATACCTGTTGTTGCTTCTCTTATAGTTGGAACGTTCACAGGCGTTAAGTATATCGTAAGTCTTACTGAGACTATTAATAAAAACCAAGCTGCAATTACAATAATTAATGAGAAAGATTTAAAAAATCAAATTGGATACATAGCTAGAATACAAGAAAATCAAAGCCATTTATTATTAAATATAGAAAAAAACAAAGGTAATACAATTGTTACAAATGATAAACTTAAAACAATGGAAGAAAAAATAAAACAAATAGAAGCAGATTTTAAAAGTTTTTTAATTATGCGTGCTACATTAGTAGAGGGAAATAAATAATATGGAGTGTGCCTATATGGAACCAGATATGAATTACAAATTTACTGCTATATTAATCGTTGCTATTTGTATCCTAGCTTTATTTGGAGGCCCACCAAGATGAAATTTACTTTAGTAATATTTTTGTGTTCTTTTATTGATAATCAATGTTTACCTCCCGCAGAGGTTAAACAACCTTATAATTCATGGAAAGAATGTACTATTGCTGCATACGAATTATCTAAAAAACTAATACTTTCACAAGAAGAAAAGTTAATTAATAAAAATAAATTATCCACTAAATTTACGTGTACAGAGGTGAATGAGACTTAAATGATTGATAGATTCTGTTATAATTTCTTTGCAAAGATGGATGATATTTGTGAATGGGTTGCAAACCGTTTTAATAAGAAAAAGAAAAAATGAGTAGAAAAACTAACACTATGTTAATAAGTTTATTGGGTATGATCCTTATGGGGCTCGCTACATGGACTTTAGTTACATTAATAGAACTTCAATTAACAGTAACCATGATTCAAACTGATTTGATGTCTATTGACAAACAATTTGGAAGAGTTTATAATTTCATTGATTCAGTTAGAGGAAAATAATGACAAATTGTAAAAAATGTAAAAAAGAATTTGAAGCTAAAAAAGAATTTGATATGTTCTGTAGCGATGAATGTAAACAGGAAGCACTTGCTGATCTTGACAAAGACAGCGATGAGTGTTTAAGTTGTCAATAATGAAAATATCCGCAGAAATAGTAAAAGGTATTTGTCCAACATGTGAAGAAGATACAACTTTAGTTGGTTTAACACCTGAAGTTTATAGATGTATGAACTGTGGTGCAGATCTACAGCAACATGTAAATGGTAAAATAACTTATTTACCTATCATGGCTTCACCTCCAGATAAAAGAAAAATGCCATATGTAAAAGAATGGAAAAATGGCTAAAAAAACAGGAGCCGAGCACGCACCTCGTGATAAACCTAGGAAACGTCCCGGTCGACATAAAAAATCAAGAAATAAACAGGAAAAACGTCAACAAAAAGGTTGACACTAATCATTTACTATCCTATATTCCTAATTAGAAAGCGAGGAATATGAAAAAAGTAACAATCACAAGTAAGAATATAAGTGCGAAACAGTGGACTAATTTAATGTTAGAATTAAATTTAATTAAGAAGCAGTGGAAACAGTATGCAACATTAGATATTTCAGGGAGAGGTTTAGAAAAAATACTAGCCTTTGGAACTAAAACATACGACCCATCACAAGATAAAAATGACTAAAACATTAATAATATTAATATTATTATTTAATGGTGAGTTAGTGAAAGAAAAACTGGTACTGCCAATTGAAATGGACGTACATGAGTGCTTAACTTTCTCAGAGAAGTACAGAGAGACTGTTTCTACGTATAACAGTAACATTACTGCTCAAGGGTGGTATTTAAATGACGGAAGAGGGACTATACAAGGATTTATTTGTTGACATATCTACAAAAGATCCTATATAGTCATTATAAACAAATGAAAGGTAAAACAAAACATGACTGATATAACTAAGTATAGGAATGTGTCGTTGACACATGACACTTATAAAAAATTGATAACGCTATCCAAAATATTATTACCGGATGCTAAATTATCAATTAGTAAAACCATTGAATCAATTGCAAATGAGAAAGCGAAAAAATTAAATGGCAAATTCAAAAAAGCGTAGGCACAAAGCAATCTGTTCTGAATGTAATGGAAATGGTTACAAACAATTCCAAATACAAGAGAATGGAAAACTGAACGAAGATAAGACAAGCAGAGAGCATATAGTGTTGCAGTGTGATACATGCGATTCGGAAGGAGAAATCTATGTGGATGAGTCCGAAGTTGTTGACGTTTATGTTGATGATGATTTTGTTACAGGTGATGTTGGTAAGTTGCACTAAGGATTTGACTCCTAATCCTTATACGACGGTAATAAAACAAATAATGAAAGGAAAAAATGAACAGTAATATTAAATTAGATATACCTTATATTGCAGGAATATTTGATGCTAAAGGCACTATCAGTAGTAGTAAGTCTTCAACTTTAGGTAAAGTTTGGAGAATGGAAATATCTATGGCAGATAGAAATGTTATGGAATTGATTCATGAAACTTTAGAGTGTGGTGAGTTACGTAAAATTAAAAACCAATGGCGTTGGAGATGTCGTAATCAAGATTGTTTCTTTGTGGCTAAAACATTATGGCCTCATGTAGTTATTAAGTTACATAAAATAGAACAAATTATTGATCATTATGATCCTCATATGCAGGATCTCGATGACAATGTAATTGAACTAGATAGATTTAGAGATAACATTTGGTTTGGAAAGGAAAAATAATGAGAAGATACATACTTGAACGGATATATCATTACTCAACTTACTTGACGAGTTGGTCATGGCAAAAATTATATGGTGACAGGACTAAGAGAGGAAAAAAATAATGTCTAAAAAAAATATAAAAGCAGATAACTGGGATGGGAAATCTAGAGTATCTAATGATACTTATAGAAAACGTTGGCAAGAAATTTTTGGAACTAACCCCATAGCTAAAGCAGTTAGAACTCCTAAGTTTAAATCACAAGTTATTAAAAACAAAAAGAAAGACAGTTACTTTAACAGCAAGTCCGTTAAAGAAATGTTAGATGAGATGGATTAAATTATGAAAACAAATAATTACAGAATAGGACGGAGAAGTATTTCAAGGGACGGTGGTAGGTTCCTGGCAGCAATGTCGACGTTGGTTCGGATCTCTTGTTCCTTATTTCATTATACCGTTAAACCAATTACTACCACAATAAAAACAACCCATGAAAGGAATAAATATGAGTGATTATAGAGTTAAAATATCAATAAGAAATGAAAGGTTATTATCAGCTATCGAGGAGGCAGGTTATCCTTCTGCACGACAATGTTCAATTGCTAATGGTTATCCAGAACCTTTCGTAGGACAATTAGTTAGTGGTTCGAGGAAACCTTTAGAGGCTAAAACAGGTAAGCCCACTAAATTTTGTAAAGAAATTTTAAAAATTCTAGGTAAAAATATAGAGGATTGTTTCACACCAAGACAGCTCCAGGGATTTAAAAAAAGTAGTTATCAAATTAAGGTAGATGAAAAAGAACTTAAACAATTAGTCAGCGAACATAAAAATGAAGGGGGTACTCTTCTTGAATCTGAATTAGATAAAAAGATTACACAAGTTCTATCAACTCGATTAGGTCCTCGAGAAGAGAAAATGATCAGAATGCATTTTGGGTTAGGAAAGTATAAAGAATACACTAAAGCTGAATTAGCTAAATATTACAATTTAAGTGACGATAGAATAGGACAAATACTAAAAAAAGCTATTTTCAAATTACAACATGTTAGTTCTGCAAGTCTTCTATTGAGTACTGGATTCTATGACAAATTTACTAAGGTAGATGTAGATCCAGCAGTAATGAATGAGGCAGAAGTATATTTACAACGAGAACAATCAATAGCACAACAATAAAAGGAGAATTATGTCACTAAAACAAACACACCTTAACGGAGAACCAAGACCTTTTCACTACCGAGACAATGTTAAAATTGTAGGTAATGAGTATGATTTAAAACACTGTACAAGTTGTAATCACGACTTATTACCTAAGTTTT